>Ga0247760_1001837_pt1 | contig 18106 bp, 20 predicted proteins | sample UWRJL171409R4_FD_179936 | JGI IMG/M metagenome (GOLD analysis project Ga0247760, IMG submission 179936) | Plant litter microbial communities from Arlington Agricultural Research Station in Wisconsin, United States - UWRJ-L171-409R-4 | ecosystem: Environmental > Terrestrial > Plant litter >... | reverse complement strand
TGTCATGGTGGTCTGATGTGGTCTCTAGGACCCCTCCCATGACACATGGCATCCCGAGTTTCTCGACATTCAAGCTGGCGCTTCGTACCTATCTACAGAAACAAACGCATTTGGATGTCCCCCCACACGCGACGACGTTGACCGCATCTTGCGACGTGCCGCTGAGTGTGAGGTCAACTTCCACGCCGAGTCTACATGGAACTCGGAAGTGCACCAAGAGGTACTGCGCCTGGCCTTTCGCCCGGGCAACCACGACCATGAATTTGTTCAACCCGTCAATTTTACGCTGTAGTATGTCATTTCGGTCCTGCTGGTCATTTTCTATTCGGCTGGCTAAAATGAGGGACATGTATAACTCAACGGCTAAAATCATGAAACAATACTAATCTTCGGTATCCCCTCAGAAACAAGTGGATTTCTGCGTCTACCTGGAACCCTAAGTGCTGGGCGAGGCCGAGCTCATTGATAATATACGCCAGCTGTTGCCCGACCAGTCCCTCAACCACACGGCTGCCTTGCCTGTCCGTCACCGGCCCATCGCGCTGGGCATCGAGACTAAGAAGACTGGTGAAGGCGCCGAGGCCGCCCGGTTGCAGGTTGGCGTGTGGTTGGCCGCGCAGTGGCGATTTCTCGAAGTCCTCGCCGGTCTAGGGCGTGGCGGTGATCCCGTCATTTTGAATAGCAGTTCTGCCTGTCTGGGCGAATTGCCCCTGTTTCTCCCTGGCATTGTCATTCAAGGCCACGACTGGAATCTTTTCTGGTAACCCAGGAACAGGGCAACGTTGTAAGTTTTTCCTACCTTTCTCTCTTTCTGTCTCTCTGAAGTATATCTTGAATTGTGCTGTAAAATGGGAACTTATATATAGTATAGGTCCTTTGGTCCAAAATCATCCTGGGCTCTACAAACACGGCCATTGGCATTTGTCAGATTGTCTCAGTCTTGAGATTTCTGCGTAAATGGGCGTTGGAACAATACTGGCCGTGGTTCGTCAGCTTGATCCGGCGGGATTCTAGGGAAGCTATTGGTAGTAGTTGTCACGGCGATGGCACCAAACCGATCGTAGGATCGAAGACGTGGCAATCATCATAAAATTACAAGGTAAAGAAGAAGGAGAGGAATCGCTGCGGAGCAGCGATGCCAAAGATCTATCTGCGTGAGTGGGGCGTAGTGGGGCCCAGGGCACAGCGCTGGCAACAGCACCTCAACCAGTGGGTCAGCCCAAGGGCTAACCAATCACACCACGGCTATAGGGCATCTAGGGCACCTGCCGTGACTGTAGTGATATGTCTTTGCCTACTTAGTTGATATCTTGACCTTTTTATTTTACTGGAGACAATTTTGGCCCATGTGAATCCCTCAAGTAGCAGTGCAGTGGAACGAAGTGTCTTAGTTACTCTTTATCAAGTATTCTAGTTAGCGAGCTTTTAAACACGCCACTACCCGTACAGCCATGTCGGTTTCCATATCTCGGACTCAGTCAAGCGTGATTGTCTTGTACGTGGACTTACGAATGTCTTTGGAAGAAAGAATACAAACATTGAACATCTCAGAAAAGGTATACAGGCTTCTGGGGGAAATTCAAGACAACGGCCTAGAAATATCAGGTTGCGTTTGTATCTTTTCCTTTAACCCCGTGTATGGCGCCCCTGCACTTGCGGCCAACATGTCTCACAGATTGGTTCATCATCTAATCCGAACGAGTATGGCAGCGACAACCACTCGCTGTAAGTGTAGTATTTAAAAAAACCTTCCGCATGCAAGGGAAGCGCGCCACGGGCTACATGGATGACGACCACCGCCGATATCGCTAATAACGGCTGGAGCGGTCACGATATTAATATCAGGCCTGTGATTCGATTACAGGGAGAGTTACGGACGAGACATGGCAATTTAGTCAGTACGACAAGAGACAGTTTAGGACTAAACTCTAAATACAGCGCGGCAGAGGCAAAACAACCAAGCAATAGAGGCGCCATGTATTCATTATTGCGGTCCATTTCAGATTCCTACATTCCAAGTTCCAAGAAACAGAGGCAACCGCTAGACACGTCTGATAACACAAAAGTGCCTGACAGCAAGGTTATGGTTATTTACTATCTGTCCTTTTCGGTCCGGTTAATTCCATGAATTTGGTACTCCAGCGGTTACAGGAGGGACCACTTCCCAGCCCATAACACAACCAGAACCGGCAAAAATATCGCACCGAGACTCAGAAAGCGTTTATAAGGATACTAAGATTTAAAAGCAATATAGCCCATATCTCTAAGCACCATTCAACCTCTTCTTCTGACAGAAATTGATTGCAAACTGCCAGAGTCGCCGTGTTCATAACTGTCTCAGATACCAGGACGACTAGATGGAGCAGAGATGAAGAGCAAGTAACCCGTTAGCAGCGTCATTCCCGAGTGCTTCGATCAGTGTAAATGTACGTGTAAGGCACAGTTGATATGAATATGACAGAAATTGATGGGACGGTGCCGGCAATAGTCTAGGATTCACTGGATAGCCCCGATATGGCGTCCAACTGCATCCCATACCGACATCTCTGTAGCGTTGACAACAGCGGCGGCCATGACCAACACCGCGAAGTGGTTTTGGGTTCTTTGCTCTGCAGGCTTTTTATCCAGTCCTCTCTATAATAATGCAGGCAGGTCCGCGGCCCCCATACCAGGTTCACCTTTTGTCATGTCCCGGTGTCTTTGTCCCCGTCCTCCCTTGGGTTGAGGGGATATTGATTTAAACCGTATCCCAAAAGTACATAACGGCGCTCTCAGTACCGATCTATATCCGAAATTGCCGTAATTGGCTTTGTGCCGTCCGCTCTGAAACGTTAAGATAGGAGTCCGGGTTTTGCCATTTTTTGATCTTTAGTAAATAACTCGCACCTAAACAAGAACCTGGCAGATAGCTTAGTTTGTAGTAGCATTAACATGGAGCTATGCAAGGTGGTTTATGATGCGAATCTTATTCTTGCTCAGGAGAATAACGTTGAAAGAGGGCAATCTATACTGAAATCTGCCCGGATCCTAACGTCACTAACGCTGACTGGGGGACCTTTGTATTGTCTTGCACGGGCGGTATTTTGTCGGCGAGCTGGTACCGGAATCGCCAGAATATCTAAGTCTGTTGTTTCGTGCCCACTGTTACTCGTGAGCAAGAGGACTTCCTCTTAGCCTACGTGCAAAGTTAACCCCGACACCACACTGGACATGATACTACCAATTACGCCAAGTCCCACGGGAGGTACAGTTCCCCCGTCTGGCCAGGCGCCAGATAAAGCCCTCGCCGTGGAAACTTTAAGGCTGGAAATAAGCTGATCTCTCTAGAACGCAACGTCCCAATGCATCTCACATACTCTATCATTCCCACAGCCTCGTCAAACCTTTTCATACCGTTCATGGGGGCTCACTGAGCAATAGTACCTTACATGGAGCGCTGGGGAAATGCTATCCAGAACCAGAATCAGAGTAGCAACATTGTCAGTCCCTATTGGGGGTCAAACCCTGCTTTCTAGTGGTGCTCCGTAGCCGCAGAGTTTGGAGGTTAATGATCATTATTTGGTACATGGGGAAAAGCAAAAGAATGTTGAGACAGAACTGCGTAACTCTAGAAACCTGTTCTGATAATCTAAAGGTCTTTTAGCCCGCCAGTTATCACAATTCCAGGACGACGGGAACGTGAGCATGAACCAAGTACTTTTACCTGGACCACTCAACTTGTCTTCTCACCGCTCGTACAGGGCTAGTTTTACAGCATCAAATATTCTTCCACAAGCCCCAATGGTGCGGATAAACGCCATGCAATACTAAGAATGAAGAAAAAGAACTTGTCCTCCTAAACCTCTACACGCAAAAAGAAACGCTGATAACGCGCGAATGAAAATCCTCAAACCTGCCCCCAGCCCCCCCGTTGCACTCTCAACCAAAAAAAGAGCTTGCACAGTGACTACGAGTCGACCTCTTTGTCGGCGAGGAATATAGGCCGGCTGACCTTATACATATAGTGAAAGCAGCTTTTGCCGGAGGAGAGGGTTGACATGATCATGTTGAACGGGCAAATGGCAGCTCTTTTTAACAGAAAAAAGCCCAGCTGAATGGGGATCGCCCGCGTAGAACAAAGTATATGGTCAGGAATCAGGATCGATCCCTAGATTAAACGTTATCCCACAGCATAATCTCGACTTTGCCCTCACCATGGCAGCACGGAGAGTGGGACAGAATGATAAAAGATATAAAGTAAAAAGGCAAAGTTCAAAACATAAGAATCGCCCTCTTGAGTTATCAAGACCAGATCACGGTAGCCATCTAGATCACCATGAGGCCACTAGATGCCAAAACTTGCCGTGCCCTTAGCATCAGACATGTGGTGAGATGGCGTCAAAGTCTCTTTGTTCTGGGACCATGACGCAGCTGCAGATTTGCTCTTGTCCAAATTTCTGTTGCCGTTGATATTGTTTCCCCTGAACCCCTTTACGTCCATTTTGTTCACGTTCCTTGACGCAGCTTCAGGGGCTACCTGACTGGTACAAGAGACCGCCGTGGCTACGATTCCTGTCATCTACCAGCACATAGACTGGCTAAACTACTGCTAGGTTGGTGTAGCTTATGCTGTGAAAATATATAAAAACATTAAAAATCTGGGACCGCCTAGGTGAGACACCACGCCAATCCTCATCTCCAAAAGGCAAAACCATCTTACCCCCTTGTACCTCAGTGTTAGTCATTCTCTTCAGACAATATAGCTCCAATATAAACCGTCTCGTTCTTCTCAAAGATTGGCTAGTCTTGGGACTTGAGTGCCAAACAGTTGCCACTGTCCCCCGCCATCTCGCCAATACAACAAATAATGTTATCTACTCAGGTAATAAGACGCCCGCCTTGTTTTGACAGATCAGATGGCCAGCCGATAAAAAGACCCCCTTGATCGATTTGTGTAGTTTGTCGAGAAGCACTTTACCACCTTACTAGGAAACATGGATAAATCCCGCCATTGGTATATATGTGTGTTCAAATGTCGCAGGTTACGGTGGTGTTTTAACGGATGGACCTTATACATGTCGGGGACGACAAGATGAGAGCCTTAGTTACCCTTGTACAAGTCAACCAGCTTATCATACGCCGCCTATCACAAGTTAATTACCGTCTACCGTCTTCCTGCTCAGTTGAATCACCTACACGCCATTCGGATGAACCGGCCATGTGATTTGGCGAGGAATCTGGGCACATAAAAGGTTCGTTCTCGTATAATATCGGTATGCATAATGGCCAAGTATCATAGCACCCAGCCTACGCTGTCACACAATGAGATGCGGGATATGAGAAGGAGGGCCCCTTTAAAAAGCTGAGACTGATCAGGTGGTATTGGGGGTTGGTATTGACTGTTATCCGACATGGAGAAATCTCGACCATGTTGGGAGATTCGAAACAACATGGGAAGAACTAGGCACTCGCTGCTTTGGCCATAATCAGGCAGAACAGTGCAAAATAAGACTTTCAACCAACTTGGGGCCAGATTCTCACCTTTAGCCTGGGCTGAGCCCACCATGGTAACCTATCATACGGAACTCTGTCCTGATGGCAAAGAGAAACTCGGTCCATACCGATAATAGGGCAAATTGTTTGGATGGCTTCTCGTGTCTGGCGGATTTGAAGAAAGTATTTGATACAATATGATATGTTACGCCAACCTTCATGTCAATTACCTGTTAGAAATTATCAAAGCCCCCCATATCCCCGGCTTTAAGCAAAAGGGGGTGCTTACGTTCCAAGGACCACCCAGAGACCACGCAATCTATCCGCCTTCCATTTGGCTCACCTTTATAAAAAAGACTAGATCTACCCTTAGAAGTGAGGCGGTTTTATTTAGACGCAAAAAATTAACTTTATACCATGTCTATACTATAGTATAAACTTCCATTGGTTGTGTCAAGAGAGGTTTGTTAAGTGCCCCGAGCTGTACATCGGCTGATACAAAAAAGCCGTTGAAATTTAGTCGTGCCTGTGGGATTTGTCCATCACCATTTCCCTGATAATGTCCGAGCTATCATGTTGAGGAAGTTCTACTGCAAAAGCTAATCTGTGAGAGTTAGAGTAAGAAGGTTTTTTCTTGGTAGCTTTGTATTTTACTTGTGCTAGTGCGATGCTTAAAGGTCCAAGATAATTTCGTAAAGGCTAGAAATGGTTTCCTAAAGGAGCTTAATGGCGTGGCCCCGCGACTCTATTCGATTAAACTTGCAGTTTAGAGACACCCACGGCAACCTTGGCACCGAGACATACATTTTTTGATCCTTTCACCTGATCGTGCCGCATGGCCAGCTCTTATGCCGGATATGAACCTGGCGAGGAAATTTCCCCAAGTTGAAAAAGAATTTATAAGCCATTTCCCTAGTTCCAGGAGTGCAGGTTGCTGGCGTTTAGCTTGGAGGTTGTGTAGTGATATATTATTCTTTTTTTTTGTCTTTTGGGATATAGAATTCTACAGAACCAATTTTCATCTCCCTTCTTAATAATCGCCATTCTGAAATTGTACTCGGCGAGTTTATATGTGTATGCTCAGTCCTTGCCCGTAATATACACTCATCCACACTGCCGCTGTAAGGCAGCCCAAACCCCAGGGGCCAATTTACTCTAAGCTATTCCAGCTCGTGTTGTGTCGTGCCTCCATTAGTACTTAATCGATCGCCGAGCTGGGTGATTACGTCTCTCGTCTTGTCAAGGTTAGGAGGCGACTGGTGTCGAATACATATACGACACATTATACAGCCGTGCCGTAATACGAAATGGATGGCTGGGTCCTTCGGATCAGTGACTCCAAAAGCTGTTGGTCAAAGCCTTTGGAAAAAGTAACCCAGGCCAAGCAGCGGACGGCCCCGTTCCCCATCTGAGCCTGGAGACGCCGTAATTAGCTGTGTAAAACAACCACTTGAATTTTGAAGAGCTTAGCATGATAGAACTTGAATAGAGACGGAAACTGCATGTTCGGGATTGACGCTCAAGGAAAACATAACATTACCTTGAAAAACATTAACTGCAAGGATATAGCCTCACCGTGTTATAAAAGCAATGAAGAACGTGGCAGGAATAGCTGACTTATTGTAAGACGCCTGTTTCCCCAGCTGTCCACCACTTATCCCGACTTTGTAACACGACACGTGGATTGAAGGGGGCGGAATCGTTCAAACTGTTTTGCCGTACAACAGTTTAGCAGCATGAATCTGGATCTGCAGAGCCTGATACTGGGTGGCGTAGCCCCCCAAATTGGACGGCAGCCTTTCAAACCGAGGCAGAAAGCTCAGTAGTGTGTCAGTGTGGAACTACTCTCTGACACTCTCGACATGTTGCTCATTTTACAAGTACTCCCTCTTCCCAAGCTATAGCCACTCTGCAAAAAGCTTTGGGGTAAAATGGCGCGTATAAGGGGCCAATACCTCCAAACTCTAGATCTTTACAGGGCGGGAATGCTCTCCATGTCACAGTGCCGACCTTGAGCTGAGGAAAAGGACTTGTTATTCCACGAAGAGAGGAAGAGGGAGTTGAGCTGTTCTTGTTGACTATATTCACCATGTCTAGTAGACCCCGGGTGGGTGCCGGGTCGGCGGCGACCCGAGGTTGTCATCTGAGGTTGTTTGGTGCTGTGACACTCCATGTCTAACGGCATAAATAAGAGGACTAGCCTTTTCCAGTCCCGCACCGCCCGCATGCGCCAGGTGCAGCGTAATTCGATCAATCGTACACGCAACTGCAGCTGAATTGAATCGATGCAGCAGTTGCACCCATCGCGCAGCTGAGTCGGTTGCCGTTAAATCGTCGTGCGGGCTATCTCCGCGATTATGTCTGGTGTGTAGACGGTGTCCCGAGATTTATCAAGCGTCTCCGTGCTGTGCTGGTTATATTTAATTGCACTTGCCAGTGACGGGCTGGCGTTTAATACTCGGGCAACAGACATGACATTAGACAGATGCATTGCACAGCATTTCGGTCGGGGGTTTTCACTTTGGCGCGCAGTGGTGGCGGCGTTGCCTTGTCTGTGCATTCACTTCCTTCGTGTGGGCGGGGAGCGGGGTACGGGGAATGGGGATTGGGGAATGGGGAATGGGGATTGGGGATTGGGGAATAAGGAGTGGGAGGGGGAATGGGGTAAGGGTAGTGCGGGTTATAGTGCGGAGGCCCTGCGATGCGATGCGGGGTTCTGTGCAGGGACGGGGTTTGCCATGCGGGGAGCTGTAAGTTGCAAAACGGGGTGAAGGATCGCCCGGCGCGGGGTTTGCGATGCGGAATTGCACCACAATCTGATCCGCTGCCACGATAATCTGCTACAGTTTGCCACGATTGTTGCTGTAACATTTGCGACAGCCTGCCACGACCCACCGCGATTAGTTGCCGCGATAATCGTCACGGTACGCAACGACCAGATGCCACGATAATTTACACAGCCCACCACAACCATTCGCCACGATCATTTGACACAGGCTGCAACTTCAACCTGCCACGTCCATCTAACACGGCCGGTCACAAACCTCCTGCCACAATAATCTGACACGGTGCACTAACCACCTGCCACGACTCGCCGGGGCTACTATAGCGATGACGCAAAAAACCAACACGATGCAGCACGCACAATGACGTCAAGCCTGCGCGGGATGCCACTGTATTCGAAGCAAGGCTGTGCATTAGCCAGTCGGGGCTGTCCCCCCACCCAGGGTTCTCAGGATCAAGGGGACATTAATACAGCAGCTGCACCTGTCAAATTAGGTGCGTCGGAAATGCCAACAGCCGCACAACGATAACTTTGACATCGACTAGCTATAGACACAACGGTAGACTCGGTTAATGCCACTAGCACATCCAGGAGCAGCGTGCAACATGAGTTAGTTCAATTTAAGTCAGGGCAAAACTCGAATTGGACTTGCTAGGGAAATCCAGACTTGGATCGAATTGAATCGACGTGCTTGAATTACTTGCTAAGAACTTGACAGGCTACATTACGTCAACGCGCATGCATGGAATCGATCAGTAAGTGTTAAGTGCATGGCTTGTCTCGGCAAACTGCCAGTTAACGCCCACACATAAAGCCATGACAGCTTCTTGGGGATTGGGATTACGAGCCGCAGCTGAGACATAGATCTAACCGGCCAACGCGCAAAGACAGTGATTAATTAAGGTCTAGGCAGTAAATTAAATGGAAACCTGACGTATAAGCGGCTGTATTAGCTGGCGCGCAAGCAATCAGTCCAGCTAGCCTCGCTCTGGCCGCCCATGGAAGCCATTACAAGTCCAAGCTAATGTCACGGGGCTAATGCTTTGTGTGGCCCGGTCACTGACCGGTGCAACGGCTTGCCGACCTCGGGTTAGGCACATACAGCCATGGAGCCGGAGCCCAGAGACTACAGCTCCCTGAATTAGTATCTGCCGCTACTATCTAGGGACTTGTTCCCTTTCTCCCTTGTAGAACCGTAGAATTAATTACAAGTCATCTATACCTTTACCGTAATATCCTGCCACAGCTTGTTAATTCTCTCCAATCCAGGCTGCCCCGTGATTCCCGAGTTGCCACGCTCGTGGCAAATATAACACAATACGCAACGATGTGCCCCAAGCCGACATAGAGCACATCCGTGTCAAGATTCGTCCTGCTATAATCTGTCATGGTTTGACATGATGGACGGGGTGTGAAAATGTGGCATAAATATACAGCAAAGTGCCATGTTTGACATGCGGGCAATGAGTATGAGGAAGTAATACCTAACGCCGAGCACTATTCTCAGCTTGTAGTGTAGTAAAGATACCTACCGGGACCGATGTGACGTTGCTGCCGCCGTTGTGGCAAGCCAGGCTTTGTTCCCTGGCGGTTCAGGAGGTTCACCAAATTATCAGCGAGGTCCTTAACCCTGCGAGTAGAGACGTGTTATGGGACATTACTTGCTGCCTCCGCCCAGCAGTAACACTTAATTACGGCCTATCTAGCAGCGCCAATACGCAAGGTGCATGATATTTAGGTAACTTCGCCCAGTAATCCGGCTAGAACAACTGCGCTGCCTCTCTCACGAACCGAAGCCATTCCGAGGCCGAGGCCGTGGCAGAAAGAGATTGAACTCGTCTATATCCAAACTCGGACACTGTAATAACCGAAAGGCCGAGGCGGACAGAACCGGAAAACCTGGACTGTCGCAAAGGCTTCATAAAACAGCCCGCCCATGGCCGATCCCGGCAAACTCGGCGAAACGATACGTTAACCCCATTGCGATTAAAACTGTAACAAATACCTCTGGCCGTAGAAACGCTATACTAAATACCAAGTCGAATAAGGGGCACCTATAGGGTAGACGGAGTACGCCTTGACAAAACCTATCCCATCCTGGGGGGGGGGGGGTGATATTCAACAATAAGCCCTTAAACTAACCCGGATTTGGTCCCTGTAACCTACTTCCGCAAGCTCAAAGGCCAGTTTAATTAAGTTAGGTGCTGGATGCTGATATAGAATAATATCTGGGCTGGTTTTTGCATCGGCATGTTCCCATTTTGTATTGGGGCGTCTGTCTTTTCCATGCAGCTGATAGGTGGGTGTTATTATCAAAGGGGAACCAGCCGGGAATATATTAGGGTCTTTGGGGCAACTACTTTGCTAATTCTGTCGCTGTCGTTACTGCAAAGTTAGTTAACTAGGGGAAACTGAGAGTCCAAAGATGCGAGATAACTGATGCTAAAGGCAACCCTTGATCTCATTCAAGTGTGTGTTATTTTGATCAGAGAGAGAGAGAGCTAGCTCCTCTTGCCAAACTATAAGAGATGTGGTTTGCTCGAGATGAGTAGGTGCGTTGTTGTATCTAGGAGATAGTTACCCGTGTTTGGAAGGTTGCTGAACGTGACTGACTCTTAAGGTCACGCCTCTATATAAAGCTGCCTACTTATCGGAGCTATGCTTGTGTCGCTCACAGCAAGAAACCAAGGTATTAACAACTTATTCTCGGTCAACAAGTAGTACTGGCTGCCTGCCCTCAAGAGATACATGAATCCGATCTGGGAATCTCAAGCACCAGTTCTCGTGACGTTGAACTTGTCACACTCCAGTCTTTGGTCAGGAGGCACCCAAGATGCCGTGAGCACGTTGTATTACTGATAAAGCCCAGACATGTTTCCATCTTTTCATCATTACCTGCACTACAGACTAGATTCGATGGAGCCGGCGGGATACCGCTAAGAGAATACGTAACGGGATGGAGACATAAGACCGTCGAGTTGCTTTTACACCACCGTGAGACGAGACAGCTGGGGAAGAGATGAGATCCTCGTTTATTGGCTGCTCAACCCCAATCCAAATCGAGACCCCCTCTTGGGTGATTATTTAGACTTCATACCTGGGTAGTTGTCCCGGCTGTCGTGTCATGGCTCTATTCTCCTCCACTTGCTGCCTTCTCCCCCGCACAGTTGATGGGTTTGATCATGTACATGGCGTGGGATGGACGCGTCGCCAACAAGTTGATTGATCAATTGGCTCCCCATCAAGTACCCTGGAAGTAAGTGCACCGTCGTGAACTAGAGGGGGCTTTTGGGATGAGATGGAGGTCCTAGCTACCTTGGACTCGGGGAAAATACATCTAAATATAAATATACCACTCTGTACGTGTGGGAAGAGCGTCCGTACTCTCCGACTAGATGCTTTGATATCAAGGAGCCGGAAAACACTGCCGTTGATATTTCACCTCCGCAATGTCTAATACCGTGAATCTGTCAGAACCTCTCAGTTTACCCCTACAGTCCGCGTAGGCCGGTTACTACTCCAATTGCAACGTTGATCAAGATACCACTCCATATATCTAGCGCGGTGATATGTGCAGACGTCAAGCACGCGATATCGTAGAGAAACCCGGTTCCCAATCACCAGTTAAAATGTCGATGTCTGCGTCATCCGAGGAGTGGTAACCGTCCAGATATTATTAAAGGGTACGAACAAGTCAAGCCGTGATAGGACTGCAGACTTGGCAACATTTAACACCGGCGGGCGGTACGGCTGGCTAACCTTTGAGTAGTAAAGAGACTAGCCCTGTCATTTTGAGGACGGCTCAAGGTACAGTCGGGGTGCCACTTCATGCAACCCCCCATTTGTGCAAAAACCGTTAAAACGTAAGTCAACCTGCCGGTCTGAATTATTTTCTGTCCAATCATTACATGCCTCCGTATCTTGAGGGGAGGATGTGATTGGCTCCAGTGGAGGTGAATCGCGACTTTACATCACCCTTCCAGCATCCATCCGACATCGGTATCGAGAACATAGCATCATCCGAGCGAGCCACCAGACAATTCACCCAGCGCAATTCACAGCTTTACTGTCCTGTGTAGATAAAAAAAAAGAAACGGGAAAAAAAGAAAGAAAAAAACCTGTTGTTACATCCCACCAGTTTGGCTGCGCAGGGCCGCCGCACCACCCATGACCATGTCAAGTGGCATCCGAGTGTCTGACATTGAGCACGTCAACTTGGCCTTGATCTCGAGTGGGAACTAGCTACGACTTGACTCCTTCAAATAGTGACCCGGCCATGTCAAATATACATACGGTATCAGTTGAGTCTACGGACTGGAATGTGCACATATATCGTGCATGTACAGTGCGTCGAAGCTGGACTAGGTTCTTGCTTAAAAGTCAAAGCTGCTGTCCAGGTTAGCTGGACGTTTTACTACTATGAGTATGCGTGCGCGCGCGCGTGTGTGTAAGATCTAGTTACACATGCAAAAACGATTAGCCACCCTACCGAGCATGTCTGCCTTCCCTGTGATCTTGTGTTTGTGACTCTCAATTTCCATCAATCTCTTTTCTCTTTTCCTCCTCTCCATTTTTCTCTTCTCCCTTGCCCTTGCCAACTACACTTTCGACAATCCTCCGCTTAAGTAACATGTCAAAATCCGCCGCCGAAATCTTTTCCTCTCTCCCCGGGATGGAAATCATTTCGTTTTTTTCTATGGCGTTTTCCCACCATTTTTTAGCCTCTTCTTGTTCCCTCCGGGTCTCCTTGCGGTCCTGGCTGTAGCCGTCTCCGGGGAAGGAAAAGCTCGAAGGATCGGCTTGGCCCGAGGCTATTAGTTTGTCCCAGGCTTTTGTAGCTTTTCTCGACTATCCTCTCTGTTAACACAAGAAGAAAAAAAAAGTAAGGGAAGAGGGGGAAAAAAAAAAATTCAATTCCTTACTGTCTTCCACTGCCAGTTGAAGTCCTCGCTCACGGATCGGGTCTGGCCAATCAATTCTTCTAGTACTCTTAAAACCTGAGAGACGGTCGGGAGCTGATATGCCACGATATCATGTCCCGGGACACGCACCACCCAGGTTCCGTCAACTTTTATTTCTTGGGCATCAACTTTGACTTTTCCTTGTCGTATATCGAGTAGTTTTCCCTGAAACATGTATTCGCCGAGTCTGAAAACCCTTTTATCGTCTCTCGAAATTTGAAAAGGCTTACAACCTGGTCTTCAAAATATCTTTGCGAGGCTTCCCACCTTTTCTGCAGCAGACCCAAAAAATTCTCATCAAGATAGGCGAGGGCGACCGGGGCCATGGTCGCGCGAAATTGCCTGCGGTGTTCAGGGCGGATCTCCTGTTTCTTGCGAGTCAACTCTTCAAATGAAGTTGCGAGAAACGCTCCGGATTTTTGGAGTGATTCAACTACCGAGGTAATCTTGAAAATATCCCTTCGGAGAATTCCCATGTCCCTGACAAGGGAGGAGACCAGCTCGGCATAGCGCCCCGCAGAATGTTGCAGGCCCACGTACGTGGCCGTTTCCCCAAACTCTGCGGCCACGACACGGAGCATCCCCAGCCGACAAGGGAGGGAAGTATCATTTTGTTCGGTACAAGTTGCTTTTGTCCATGTCGCCGAACCGGGAATCCGAAATGGGCGAGAGAGATCTAATAGAGAAACGCGGAGACGGCCGAGATAGCGCGACGAAAAAGAGAACCACTCATTTCCAATCCCCGTCTCGAAATAGATCCACGACCGGGTGAGCTGTTTCATGAGCGGCACGATTTCGTTGCAAGTCGATTCTAACTCTGCAAAGATGGGCGAGGTATTTTTGGGGTGATAGTGAGGCGAGAAAGAAAGCGTGCAGACGCAGCGGGTCAACTCGTCCACTTCGCGGAGAAGCTGCGACGTGAACATTTTTTGATCTTGACCTCCTTGGGGAGAAATAGGATCGGAAAAAGGATAAAACATTTCCGTGAGGATTGTAGTAGCTATGTGCGGCTGAAAAGTCTCTTGGAGCCCGTCGACAAGGGGTACCGGTTTTAGCAGGATACTCGTCAGGTTTTTGGTTGTAGTAGCAGGAGATGATGTCGGAGGGGAAAAAAAAGACAAAAAGAAAGAAAACAAGGCCCAGAAAATCTCGTCTGGGCGTAGTACATGTACGCTGAGCGCGGACCGTCCCTCGGAAGAGTGAAATGCAGCAGCGACAGGTACAGAGTGTGAATGAGACACATGACCATGCTGGCAAATAAAAATAAAACCACAAGCCGGCGCATGTGTATCTCGGGGTGTTCGTGTTCATGTTTGCGCGTGGCGGCGGGGTGTTTCTTTTGACGGGGACCCTTTGTGGTGACGTTCTGCTCCTTTTTGGGCTGGACGAGTGATCTGTGTCTGTGTCTGACGTTTTGGGAAACTGCCACGGGAGGGGTAGCGTTTTTGGGAACGAGAATGGGATGAGCGGACCCTCGGCTCGTACCATTTGTCGCGTTCATGTCCAGGTCGGTGTCAGAGCTGCTATCGCTGCCGCTGCCGCTGCCGCTGCCGCTGCCGCTGTCGCTGTCGCTGTGGCTGTGGCTGTGGCTGTGGTCCGGCAAAAAAGTGTCGGTGTCGGCCGCCGGGTTCAAGCCATCGTGTCTTGTCAACTCTGCCATTTTCCTGGAAGCCATGCCGCGGGATTGACGAGAAAGATGTTGAGAGAGATGTTGTGGTGGGAGAATGTCAGTGGTAAGCAAGATGTCGAGTGAAGATGTCGAGAAAGATTTTGAGTGGGGTTTGTCAGTGGTAGGAAAGATGCCAAGTGAAAAGATGTCAAGTGAGAAAGTGTTGATGTGAAAAAGATGTCGAGAGGAAAGAGGTTGAGTGGTAAAGATGTTAAATGGTGAGAAAAATATTGAGTGAGAAAGTGTCAAATGTGAGAAAGATGTTGACGTGGGAAACGATGCGACGTGAGGAAGGTGTTGAGTGGAAAGATGTCGAGCCAAGATGCCGAGTGAAAGATGTTGCGTGAAAATGTCAAGAGGAAAGCTGTCGACATAGAGGTCAACGTGGCGGCGGGATTGACGATGGATGCACGAGAAGGAGATGGGGATTTGGAGTTGAATGAAGTTGAGATGAGGACTTGGAGTTGAGAGCTGGAGGTGAGAGCTGGAGTGAAAGTGGCAAATTCATCACGGAGAACGAGACGGAGACGAGCTTCTTTATAGTCCACTCTGTGCTGTTTTCTTTGTTCTCCCCTCTTCTCTCTTCTTCTCACCACCTTTTATTTGCTGTCTCTGGTTGAAACGGCCCCTATTTTTACATTCTTGAAAGTGACAAAGAAAAGAAAAAAGGAAAAAAAGGTCAACCGGACAGGACATGACACGACGCAACCAACCCTACACATCACAACCAACACAACATTAAACACAACACACCCCAACACGACACATCACAACGCATCGCAACCAACACTAGTGTGCATGTCCTGAAACCTGTTTCTACGTGTTTCTTTTCTTTGTTCACTCTCTTCCATGTTTTTTCCCTCCCCACTTTCTCCCGCTCTTTCCTCCTTGTCTTATTCTTGCAGGCAGGCAGGTAGATAGATACAGGAGGTAGACACCTGGAAGGTACAGACAGCAGACAGACAGACAGACACACAGCTAGGTAGGCAGGTGCAGAGAGGCACACACAGACACACACAGGTACATACAAAGAGAGAGGAAGTGAAGGTTACTCAATGACATGGTACCAGTTGAAACTCTCCCACAGGTTCGCCTGTGCGACGCTCAGTTCGTTAAACAGCCCCGCCAACTCCGTCATGGACAGACGAATGTTGCGATCACCGAGGGGCGTGCGGATATTTTTTAAAACTACCAGAATCCGCTGCAAATCTTTCTCTTCTGCATCATACGTCTTGGTCTTCAGGCTGATGGTCACGCGCGTCTCGGCCGTCAGCGACGCCGCGATGGCGAGGTTTGCGTCGACGGACTGGAACATGCGCTGGCCGCGCTGGAGCTGGGAGAGGGTAGAATGGAGGGCGGCAGAGAGGGCTGTTTCTCCATCATGTGAATCTGTATCTTGTGCATCTTCTGGTGGTGGTTGTGGTGGTGACCGTTTAAAGAAGCCAAAGAATCTATTTTTTTTCTTTCTTCTTTTTCCCCTCCTCTTCATTTTTCTTCTTCTTCTTCTCTGCCACCTCTTGTCTCTGCAGCGCATCGGCATCCCTCCCAAAATGCTCGACCGCCCTCGCAATTTCCGGACGGACCTGGTAGTTGATCCTGTGGTAGACGATGCGGAACTGTGATTCCAGCTTGGTAAAAGCCACGCGCGCGACGTGTAAATGGTTGAGGGCCTGCTGCATGGTATTTTCCATGCGCGAGGGGATATTGTAGAGCCTACTTGCCGCTTCTTCTTCTTTTTGTCTCTGTCTCGCTCCGGTGATCCACGCCCAGATTTTCTCAGGGTAGCTTTTTTGGTCGGAAAGGGAATAATAATACGTCTGATTCCACGAGGCCAAATCATTTCGGAATGCAAACATGGCGCGGGCCTGTGCGTGTAATTGGCCATGTCGCTCGCGGAATAGCGTCTTGATGTCTTGGACGGAAATGCTCGCTTCGTGCTCGTCTCTCCACTGCTGGTTCTCGCGTGCGAGTATCGACAGGATATCTTGGAGAGGAAGCGACTGGCCGATATAGCCGCCGTGTATGACCTGGGCTTTTTCGAGAACGTTGCCGAGCGCAGCCAGGGCCCGCGCCGAAGTCACGTCGGCGCCCTGCACGTGCGGGTCGAGACTCAGTCTGGCGATTTTGGGAAACACAAGTGTTCCCGTCACTGTTGGTGGTGTTTCTGTTTTTTGTCCAAAGGTAGAGCCAAGGCCCGTGGAGATGGCGGACCGCGTAATTCCTGGAAGGTCATAGAGCACGCCGACGGTGCAGGAGACGACAAAAAAGATGAGATAGAAAATCACAAGCCATTTGAGAAGACTCATGAGAACTCTAGCAATGAGGCTCTGCCAGGGTCCAATCCACCAGTTCTTTGGATCCTCCGTGTCCGTGTTCTGGGGCAAAGTAATTGGTCGAGCAAACCCCCCCAACCACAACACCATCAAATTACAAGACCAACCAAAACAGCTCAACTCAAACGGGCTACTTACTTAAACTATACCCATCGATATTGGATTTTTCTGTGATTGTTTTACAAACAGTTGCTTGCATTTCCCAAGAACGTGTTGGACTTTTTGTAGTTAAGAGGTCTGGATTTTGGGGGAGCCCGGGTTCCAAAAGTGTGTTCTGTCCTCGTCCAACATTGACCGACTACAGTAAAGAGCGAGCCTGAGGCTGATCGACTCTGTGTGTGTGTGTGTGTGTGTGTGTGTGTGTCTGGCTGGAACGGTGTCTAACGCTTTCGTCAATCCCCTGTACTCTAATTGTCTTTCAATTCTATCCCGCTTGATCCTATGTAATTGAAACCCATGTCAACCAGTTAACTAACTACTTACTCACAGCAGCTCCTTCTGCACCTGAAAAAAAAAATTGTTTCTTGTCATCCCCGGATTTGTTGTTGTTGCTGCTGCTGAGGCCGCGCATGGTGGTTGCCAAAAACATCAGCGACCAGTTTGGCACGAATTCTCCGGTCCACTTCGGCAATGGGGACCTCTTGGCGGCCGTCTCCACTACCAAAACTAAGCGTCAAGATGCCCGTTTCCACAGCTTCCTTCCAAGCCTTGGCGTCGTCTTCTTTCTTCTTCCTGTCATTAGCCGCCTCCTCACGCTCCTGGTCCCAGGATGATGATCCTCTGAACACAAAGCTGGAATAACCAACCTCGCCGGCGGCCTGTAGTCTCTCCCAGAGCTTTTGGCGCTCTCGGATCTATAAGCCATCAGTACGACCAACCGACAACA
>Ga0247760_1001836_pt1 | contig 18107 bp, 12 predicted proteins | sample UWRJL171409R4_FD_179936 | JGI IMG/M metagenome (GOLD analysis project Ga0247760, IMG submission 179936) | Plant litter microbial communities from Arlington Agricultural Research Station in Wisconsin, United States - UWRJ-L171-409R-4 | ecosystem: Environmental > Terrestrial > Plant litter >... | reverse complement strand
ATGGTGAAGTTGGCTTGGTGGTGTGTGGTGGTCGCGGCGGCGGGGGTGGGGTAGGGCGCGTTGGGGGAGGAAATGTGTGCTGTCATTTTGAATGTTGTGCGACGAGGCTGTTTCTGGTGGCGATTAATTACGTCTTTGGGCAGTTTCTGGAGAGAAGGAGAGGGCTAGATGGCGTTGAGTCGCGGCGGTGGATTGTCTGGTATAGCTGCGCGGGGTGGGGAGCTCGATGAATTTTGGCGGGGTAGGTTTGGGGGACAGGGTCTTCGCCACTTGACTAAGTGCACTTTTGTAGTACTCTGGGCTGGACTGTGAAGATGACCTTGTTTTAGCCCAGCGCACTGGACTAGCAATGGGGAAAGGCTAGAACAGTCACCGCCTGGCCTGTTACCATATTAACGTACTAAAGTATAGAAATTCTGCGGCCAGAAAGTTAGGTGCAAAAGGTACAAAGACAGACACGCAAAATCGCATCCCATCATCCATGACTAGTAGATCGGACCGTCTTAGCTAGGTTGTCTACTATCTTCACGTCATGGCTGCACTTTAGGCATTACCAGATAAAACTGTTTCCCCCAAGGAAATAAAGGCACGTATTGAGGTTGGATTTCGTTTGTCGCTAAATCCAATTCTTCCAGGTCTGGCCTAGGTGGGTCATGAACCCCCCTGAAGCGTCGATGGGTCTGTGCAACCGGAGCGGTTGCTAGGCAACGCGGCCTCGCCCAACAGGTAAATAACCCCACCAGTGAAACCGCATTTCAACCACTCTCCAGTTGCGACCATCAAGGTCAGTATAGGTTTGTTTGCAATTGCTGTCGACACATCGAAGACCTTGAAGGTCTTCATTTTGTCTTTCTCTCTCTTGCCTCATCTCTCTCCAGACCCTTCCTCGATACAATGGCGACCCGAACTCTGGAGGCTCGATTTGAGCATTTGTCGGTCAATGACGAGAACGATGCTAGCGAGACTAGGTTATACCAAAAATCAAAGGTACGCCACCAGTAGGAAGACTTTTTCTTCTTTTGACTTCAATATCTGATTGAGGCCAGACAATCGTGGGGACAAATCAATCATCGCACAGCGTGGCGAGACCGAACCTGATCAAGGTCGCACTGCAATCGCAAAATACAAACACTGTTACCACTGCCACCGTAACCCTTCCCTCGCAAGCAGCGCAATGGCGGGGCTCTAACCCTTCATCCCCCAGCAAGAAGGACAAGGAGAAGGTATCGTCGTCTTCGCGCAGCTCGGATGAGCTAGCTGTTGTCGAACGTAAATCGGGCAACTACGTCGATCAGCCTCTGACACCAAAGCTCTTCCACCTCGGCATGTTCGAAATCGGTCGGCCCCTCGGCAAGGGCAAATTCGGGCGCGTGTACCTGGCGCGCGAGCGCAACAGCAGCTTCATCTGCGCGCTCAAGGTACTCTACAAATCTGAGCTGCAGCACGGATCTGGGGTCGAGAAACAGGTCCGGCGCGAGATTGAGATCCAAAGCAACCTGCGACATCCCAACATCCTCAAGCTCTACGGACATTTCCACGACAGCAAGCGCATCTTCTTGATCCTCGAGTTTGCCGGGAAAGGCGAACTCTACAAGCACCTGCGGCGCGAGAACCGCTTTCCCGAGTGGAAAGCAGCGCAGTATATAGCCCAAATGGCCTCGGCCCTACGCTACCTGCACCGCAAGCACGTCATTCACCGCGACATCAAGCCTGAGAATATCCTGATGGGAATCCACGGGGAGATTAAGATTTCCGACTTCGGCTGGAGCGTTCACGCCCCTAATAACCGCCGCGCCACCCTCTGTGGCACTCTCGATTATCTACCCCCGGAGATGATCAAGCCCGGCTCCAAGGACAACTGGTATAACGAGAAGGTCGATCTGTGGAGTCTGGGTGTCTTGACGTACGAGTTCCTTGTCGGCGAGGCCCCCTTCGAGGACACGCCCATTATGACGCATAAGCGCATTGCGCGCGCTGATATGACTATCCCCGAATGGGTGAGCAAAGAAGCCAAGGATCTCATTAAGAAGGTTGGTTGTTCCTCTCCACTATTGGTGCTATGTATGACTAACAGAACTTTGCAGCTCTTGGTTCTGGACCCCGAGAAGCGCCTCCCCCTTGAGGACGTCCAAACTCATCCCTGGATCATCAAGCACTGCGTGAAGGGGGAGAGAGCGGCGAATCGGGAAAAGAGCTCGAAATGACGAGACTCTAGAATGATGTGATGATTAACGACGCATATCAATTCTCACTTGCGCGTTTGTAATAGTACTGCTTAGTGCGCTTGGTTCAATGGCGTAATGTGGGCATGACGGGGTGTGGGTTAGGTTTTGCTTCCGAATTATCGAGTTGCATATTACCGGAGTCTGTCTATGTACGAGAATCCGCTAAAATTGGCAAAACTTGGCACAACTTTATAATGTCTTTCGTGGCCTGTGTCTGTGCGCTTGGTCTTGTGGTTATCTTCTTGTGTCCGAGGGGAATGGTCCATTATCATGGTAACTACAGATGGTATGGTACAAGCGTGATATGGTTTGGGTCGATTCATAACGTACACCATCCATCCAACTTGGAGCTTATCGATATATCTCGTCAAATGGCCGTCTGTCGGAAAAGCATGAATCCCACACCTCGTTGACTACCTTGACGGCTTGCACATCATCCTTACAAGCCGGCCGGGCCATGACTGACTGCACTGCCCTTTTCCGCACGCAGTCTTGGAACTGCTGTGTCAACGTCCAGTTCCCCCTGGTAAAAGACTCCCTCGTCCACCTGCACTCGCCGCTCAACATCGATGCTCGGATCTGGTCATGTCAAACGTCAGCGAGTATCCTCCACTAAAGAAGTCCAACACTCACCTCAGTACAAGCAGAATGCCTCAAATCTTTCCCCCCGAGCCAATCCACCTTCCACCTCAAATGATCCCATGCATGTACCATCTCATGCGCCAGCGTATCCTCCAAATGGCCCCGATTCCTCACCTCATTAGCACACAACAGAATGCCATGATCAGGGCTGAACCCCCCCGACTGGCGCATAACCGACCCATCCTCCGCTACCCTCCCGGGACACCGTCTACAAACCACGTTGCTTGCGTCCAGCTGCCCGTTGAGCGCCTCAATTTTTTCTCGCAGGAACCGCACCGTCGGAGAGTGGGCGAAGAGCCAGTCACGGTATTCATCGCAGCGCGCGCAGTCCCGTGCTTCGTGGACGCGGTAGCGGTCCTCGCGGTAGTGCTCGATGCCTTCACGAGTTACTTTGCCGGTGAGGATGCGGAAGTAGTTGAGCCACCATTTGGCGGTGGGATCGTAGCCGGTGCGGGAGGGATCATTGGGGAGGAATCGGGGAAGGGAGGGGGTCGTGGGTGTTGCGGTGGTGGGCTTTGGTTCTTCTGTGTTCGCCATGGTTGCGGGACCGTCGATATCGGTGACCTCGGGGGGAAAGTTGTGGTAAGGAGCTGCCAGGTGACCAATCGGATTGATATAGTTGCATCTAAGGCGGAATCTGGACTGCAAGGTTGGTGTCTGAGACAGATGGTTGGGGGGGAGGTTTGGGATGGTTGGGCTTGGTCTGAAGTGCTGAAAGTTCGCGGTCAAAAAAAGAGTTACAGGCCCCGCGCGTTGATCCTGGCGGGCAGCCACCCCGACGGCTGACAGGGGCCAATGGGCTTGGGGCTACCCCACTCTAGCCTTCTGGAAACACTGCGCCAAGGCGGTGAGGCACCTCTGGCTCGCTCTGTGCTCCAAGGAGGGAGAAAAGAGGCGACGCTCTTTTTTGATAAGAGAGACCGATGTCGGCTCATCCAATTATTAAGGACAACCCAACCCTCTCCCAGCTCCTCCTCCAACTCACATAGCCATTACCTATCGGAAGAACTGAACCGCTTTCCTTATACCGTCACTTTTTCGTGCAAAGCGGAAGGGAAGCCCCACCTTCCATCAGCCAAAACCCCTGCACTTGCATCGGATCGTTACCATCCAAGCAGCTTTCGCCATCGCTGCTGGGTCGGATCATGCCCTTTTGCGCCCTTGGGCCATCAGGTGGATTTTTTTTCCCTCCTCCTTCCTCCTTACTCGAAATGGAAAATGGAGGAGAGTAGTGACTTGGGTAAGCGGAACATGCGCAATCATCTCTCTCCTTTCCGTTCCTTGTCTTTTTGAAAGGGAAAAAAATTACCATGATATATTTTTAAAAATTTGTTTGTTACATCGCACTGACCAAAAGTTTTGTTTCCTTGCACCACTCGCAGCTATGAGGGGTTCTCGATCGCTGGGGGTTGTCATTAAACTTGGTAAGTGGGGGTTTGAAGAAAGGGGAGACAAGAGAAAGAAGGAAAACGGCAGCTGACAGGCTTGATTTCCCCTTAGGAACTAGTTCCATCGTGGACGAGAAGACCCATGAACCCCTCCTCTTCATCCTGACGTCGATAGTGGAGACAGCAGTGAAACTGAGGAAAGATGGACACAAGGTCATCATCGTCTCTTCGGGAGCCATTGGTGTTGGCCTCAGGCGTATGGATGTCGACAAGAGGCCTAAACACCTCGCTCAGCTTCAGGTATGTCTTGCTGGACTTTGTGAATTAGGGCATTTCTCACATTGTCGTCGATAGGCTCTAGCAGCTATTGGACAGTGCCGTTTGATGAGCCTTTGGGACAGCCTCTTTACCCATCTCCGCCAACCTATCGGCCAGATTCTCCTGACAAGAAGTGACATTGCTGATGTAAGTCGCCATCTTGTGTTGCTAAGCAAGCGTTAACACGACTTAGCGGTCGAGGTATCTCAATGCCCAGAACACCATCCACGAGCTGTTGGACATGGGTGTCATCCCCATCGTCAATGAGAACGATACGCTGGCCGTATCTGAAATCAAGTTTGGCGACAACGACACCTTGTCAGCCATCACAGCGGCGATGGTCCATGCCGACTTGCTGTTCCTCATGACGGATGTGGACTGCCTCTATGACAAAAACCCACGGACCAATCCTGATGCGCAACCCATTGAGGTCGTCGACGATATTAGCCAACTTGTTGCTGATGGTTTGTTCTAATGCTGCGACGGGCATCAGGGTGAATGCTAATGTTCGGCCAGTTTCCCAGGCTGGCTCATCTCTCGGCACGGGTGGAATGTCTACCAAGATTGTCGCTGCTCGTCTGGCCACATCAGCTGGCGTGACCACTGTCATCACGCGGTCTTCCAACCCCGGTAACATCATAAAGATCGTGAAGCACATCCAGGCCAGCCGGTCTCCGGCGTCTCTCGCCACCCAGGCCAACGCTGCCGAGAACCATCCCGACGAGCAGCTCAATGCAGCGACTCCACCAGTGACCAGCCTGTCTACCAAGATTCCCCTCCATACCCGCTTCCTTCCTTCTCCGCATCCGGTTAGGGACAGGTATTTCTGGATTCTTCATGGCCTGCGCCCGCACGGCACTTTGTACATCGATGCGGGCGCGCATAAAGCGCTTGTGGGGAAGGCTGGGCTTCTCCCCGTTGGCGTGGTCGATGTCGAGGGAACCTTTGCGCAACACGAAGCAGTGCGGTTGTGTGTGGTTGAGCGGAAGGCAACCCCTGGCGAGGGTGGCAAGATCTGGGAGGGCCCGGCCGAGGAGGTTGGGCGCGCGCTTGTCAACTATGCATCTTTTGAAATTGCGCGGATCATGGGCCACCAGAGCACTGAGATCAAGAAATTGATCGGCTACGCTGACAGCGAATACATTGCACAGCGGGAGTCCATCAGCTTCTTCCGGAGAGAGAGTAGGCCGGTAACTCCCAGCCGGGAAGCCATGCTAGATCCGGGTGAAGCTGGAGCGGACGATGTAGACGGACAAGGCAGCGGATTAGGAGTTGATGAGGGTGAAGGCCAGGGTGGCGCGGCCCTGTAGAGTGTGATGTCAGTTGATCTGATATCAGGGGAACTAATGCATGCACGGATTAGGCACTGGTATCTCTGCATTTCCCTCCGCCAATAATCTGGTTGACAATGTAAATGACTTCTTTTTGTGATCCCTTACAAAAACGCCAAACGCCTTTGATGATGTATATACGCAATGCAACCCATCATTTGTTTTTAACCAGCAAAAAGTGTATCTTCGTCACGGAGATACTCTCCACAGTCCGCCTGCCGGAAACACACAATACCTGTGGGATCCAACCGCCGGGCTTCAGCCGTACTCCTCGCCGTCACGCCGAACCCAAGTGGGATATCCGCCATGCTGTAGACCACGCAGCCCGAATGCTCCGGGCAGTCCTCTGACCACCTTCCCACATGTGCCTTTGCGACTATCCCATCCAGTCAACTCGGTCGATTTTCGGCAAGTAGAGAGGAAGGGGGGAAACAAACCATTAGACCCGTACAAGAACGGCTGCGCACCATTTTCCTTCACCCAAATCTTGTACCGCGCGTGCTCGGCCAGGATCGGAAGCGCCGTAATGTGCAATCGGAACTTACCCGTCTTTGTCAGCTTGCCGAGACAGGTGCCTAGGCTGAGGAGGGCATCGCGGCTGACGCTGGTGGCGAGATTGGCGATGGAGAGGCGGACGTAGTAGACCTGGGATCCAAATTGTCAGCCGGAAGTTGTTTGGAAGAGGGGAAGAAGAGACGGACTCGAGAGTGATTTAATCGAAAAACGTAACGGTCGCCATCGTCGAGGGGGGCGATTAAACTCTTGAGGTCGGAGCAGTAGTTTGCGAGCTTGTCGAACACAACTTTGGTTTCAGGTTCAGTGAGGGGACGCATTCTCGGTCCTTTTCTCTCGAGGAGGTGTCCACAAAGTTTGGTCTCGCCAAGTCGGCAGGATAGCGACGGAAATGTGAACGGGGTCGTTCAATTGCCGGCGCAAATGGAGGTAGGTATTCAAAGTTGAACTCTGCCAAAATGGCTGTCGTGGATTTCCTTATCGTAGGGTTATCGATAGAAAAATTGAGTGGGGGCCCTTTGAGGAGAATGAAGGGTCCCACTTTTAGCCGCCTCCCTTTGACTTCCAGGTCATCACATCTTTCTGGTTAACTTGTACTTCAAACCACTAACTCTAGTGTCACTTCAGCATTCAATTTAACTTTTTTTTCCTATATCAGACATCCAAATCGTGAGAATCCGAGCGCAATGACGATGCGGAGCATGGACTGAGATCGTCTCACTGGTACCGAACATATTCCAAATCTCACTCCCACTCTGCTCTCATTCAGGTGGGTTCATAAGCGAATATGCGAACCTTGGAGATTCTCAGTGGCATAGGGCCGGAGAGCAAAAATACGTTGAGGCAAGCTTTGTTCGGCCATTCAGTATTCCACTCTGTTCCGCTCCTGATCAGTAATCGAGCTCATTATCACCAATCACCTTCTTCATTGTGACCAGATACACATACAGACGAAGCTCGGCCTGATTATCGACTTTCATATGCATGTTGATGTTTGTCAACATGATTAGAGATATCGTGCTAATTGGGTTGAGCGAATCGAGCTCAGTCACTCCAAGCTACGCCCTTCAGTCGTGACAACTACTTGTCGCTTTGCTGATCGAAAGATGGAGCTTACAAATCACCACGATTAGATTTCCTACCAGAGATAGCTCGCGCTCTGGCAGCAAGATCTTGGCCAACAAGATGTCACTCCAAAGCAGTACATACGACCTTGAACCCCACTCCAGTTCAAAATGAAGACATATAAGGAAACTATCGCTGCTCTCACCCTCTCAATCCGGCACTGAATGGACAATGATAACAGCGAGCACACCTGGAACACGCATGCACTTTTAGCCCATAATCAACGCACATCACAGAATAAATGGCGTCCCTCACTGGCGAAGAGTATCCCGTCTACCGTAGTCTCAGTGGCAAAGTCACCTCGGCCCAAGCTACCATCCCCGCTCTCGGGCCCGACGACATTCTCATCCGGGTCACCCACTCAGGAGTCTGCTACACCGACTACGAATTCCACCGACTCGGCGCGCCTCTTGCCCTGGGCCATGAGGGAGTCGGCATCGTTCAGGCTGTTGGCAGTGCTGTTACTTCCCTTCAGCCAGGCGACCGGGCTGGCGGCGGTTTTCACAGACACAGTTGCGGAAAATGCCACTACTGTTTGACGGGGAAGGATATCAACTGTTACCAGCGGACCATCTACGGGGCAGGCGACTTCAACAACGGCACATTCGGCGCCTACTACCTTGGCAAGGAGGGCTACGTACACAAGATCCCCGAGGGGTTAGCCAGCGAAGACGCCGCGCCGCTGCAGTGTGCCGGGGCGACTGTCTACGCAGTGTTGGAATCAACGGTGAAGCCGCGGGATAGAGTAGGTATTGTTGGGATTGGGGGACTGGGCCACCTGGCGATTCAGTTTGCCGCCAAGATGGGCACCGAGGTGGTGGTCTTCAGCACCTCCAGCGACAAAGAGGCCGAGGCTCGGGGCTTTGGAGCGAGCGAGTTTGTACTGCTCAACGAGCCCGAGAAAGTCAGCGCGCCGGTGAATGTCCTGATTTTGACAGGAAACAGGTATCCCGACTGGAACAAGTAGGTTTTCCTGCGGATGAGATGGTGATCCTGGAGACTGACAGTGCTGATAGGGTTCTCACCAACACTGTCCTCGCGAGAGATGGTACTGTTGTTCCTCTCGCCGCGCCAACTCAAGGGCCTATGACCCTCCCGTAAGTGTACTCCAATCATGTTCAACATGGAGAGCTGCTAATTCACAAACAGGGCCGGAAAGATGTTTTGGGAGGGCTATCATGTCCGTTCCAGCCTGGTGGCCTCCAAGGCACAGCATGACGACATGCTCGACTTCGCAGCAAGAAACAAGGTCAAGCCTGCCGTCCAGGTCCACAAATTCAAAGGGCCCGAGACGATCCAGGAGGTTTTTGATGGTCTGGATAGCAATAAGATCAGGTATCGCGCTGTCTTGGAGTTTTGAGCTATGAACTTGATGGATTGTTAAGCAGAATTTGATAGCCTTTGAGAAGGGTAGGAGAACTGGATAATCTCAACGTGAGAAGAGTTGGATGGTGTGGGCCACATCAGTTCGGTCTGCGAACCCCCATAATGCTGGCCACTGGCAGTGGACTTGTTTGCCTTGCAGTTACCTCGATGCGCCCTCATCATATTAAGGGGAGTGCAAGCGTAAGTTCAACTGGGCGACCCATTCACACAAATCTGCGACACAATGGTGGTCAGGAACTGAGCGCCCCACCTCCTGATGTACTATGGCTGCCAATACGGCAAAAATATTTGTTGAGGAACCGATCACCTGGTTTTCTCTGGGCGAGAAAAAAAAGGTTGAGCTGGGCTCAGCAAAAAGAGAGAATAAGTTCCGATGCCGGGAATCGAACCCGGGGCGTCGCGGTGAAAACGCGAAATGTTAACCCCTACACCACACCGGATGGCTGTGCTAATTTGATGTAATGCTACCAAAAATTGATTACGTAGTACAAAGTAACATGATCTGCGGGGACCAGCAGCCTCGAGCAACTCTCCCAGCCGTTGTCCTGGCCTTAATTGCATCTCCAACAACGAGGACCATATTTCCTTTCTGCTAATCTACATCAATTTTGTGCATCCAATCCGTCATTGGTGGATGCTTACTTACCTGACGTGCAAGTGGTGCTGAGGCGCGCCTTCCTCGAACTTGGGTGCTCCAAGGTCTCACTCAAGTGGACTCTTTCCTTGTCGCTCTGTCGCTCTGTCTCTCTGGCGCACATCACAGGGTATGGGCTTCGACTCGCCCAGGCTCGCCCATCTGATGTTCGAAGCGGTGAGGGGTGTGTCTGCTTCTGGCTCTAATCGAGGACACAACTCTCAGAACTCCAGGCACCTGGCCATATCTCCGCCACTTCTCTTCCCGCCCTCTTGCGTCGGTCGACGAATTGGGGTTTAACTACATGCACATCGGGTTTCTCCTCGTTGGAACAGGGTTGTTCCCCTTTCTGGAGCACCCATCACCTCCGATGTCTCAGATCGCTGACACGCAACCCGCAGGTTCGGTATGCGGTGCAGCTTCTCGCATCCCAGGTGTGATCTGTCCCGCCGCAAACAAGACACTTTGCTGCCAATTCCCCTATAATTTCGCAGCAGATCTCGCATCTTGTCCCACGACAGTACGCATGCCTTCTTCCACGAGCGAGATCACATGCATGTTTGGGACAAGAGTTGCAACACGTCTCCGTCGCTGCTGTCACCCACCGATCTGGTGTTGGACAAGATCTAACTCACGCCAACCTGGAACCCACAGCCCGCCTCCCGAAGCTTGACTTTCCGACTTCTCGCACCCCCGATGGGCGGCAAGCTGGATTCGCGTCATAGACGCTCGACACGTCATGTGGGCCATAGGCGCAAAAGATGCAGGATGCATAGGTTACAGCCACTTCTCTCTCCGGTCGGACGCAATTATTCTGATGACTTTGACGCCTATCCGTCCCGGGATCCATCTTCTTCCAGTTCTATCATTGGAATAGCTTCTACAATCCTAAAGAGAAATACCCACCCTATTAAGGTCTTAAACTAATAGTTTTCCAGGGGCTGGGATGCGGACGCTGCCAGCAAGCCGCGTCCCCTCAAGCGCTGGCAAGATTGCCTGTCTCGAACGCGGAAATCCGAGACATGCCTCCAGCCAACAAGACAAATTCTTGTTCTTCGAATCTCTGGACCGTTTGACTATGGTCCGCCTTACTCCGATTTGTGTTCCATCTGAAACCTTCCGAGATGATGTGACAAGACAGAAAGGAGGAGGGCGGCAGGCTACACCGAGGAGGCGCCAGCCATTTTTCTTGACCGCCTCTCTTGTACTATTCTGCGTTGCCCAGCTAATAACCCCAATCCATCCGGTGTCGCGATAGCTTTTTCGTGGTGCATTTGGCGCCCCCTTCTCGTCTTTTCTCAGTCTGGACACCCCCAACAAAACACTCATGCGAACATCGGCGGACCAACCAGAGAGTGCGCTGTACGACGTGAGACCTTCCCCGGTTTTAGCTGTGGGTGGAGAGACCGACCTAATCGGGTGACAGGGACACCATGCTCGTAACAACAACAACAACAACGACAACAACAGCAGCAGCAGCAGCAACAACAACAACAACAACAACAACAACAACAACAACAACAACAATACCATCGTGGCTACAGGTCTTCTTGGTGAGCAAAATTATCGCTGACGGCGGTGTCTGCCGGTCGCGGCCGTGTTCTGTTACATCGGTGTCAGTCGGCAGCTTCACCCAGTTTCTCATGATTTCCGGCCACCATTTTCGAGATTAAATCTCGTACCGCACTTCCCGGGTACTTGTGTCGGAACACGTACCGTGTAGCTACCCAGGCTAACGGGTTTACCGAAGGTGGGAAACAAGGGGGACGTTATCCGGGAATGTTCTGTTATGTCTCACTCTGGATGGGGGGAGTGCAAGTCATCCCGCGCAGAAAAAAGCAAATATACATACATACATACATACATACATACATACATACCTTCCTGTGCCACCAATCTTGTGGGTTTATCGCACTGTACTGGCCTGCGCTATGCTTCCCTGCTTGGATTTGCCCCAGAAATTGCTTCTTTTCTATTAGTTTCTTGTATCTGCCTTGCCTTCCGATCGTATCTTTCTGTAAGCACAGCAGTGATTGTCTCCGCCCGCCCCCCTTCGAAATTTGGAATGGCCTTCCATTCAACACCATGTAGTCACACACCGCACAAACATGTCTTGCCTTTCTTCCCGCCCTCTTGTCCCTTCTCCATTTCAATCTATGCTGCGGTAACCTACTCACTAGTCAGTCAATAGGCCCGCCCGCCTGGACCAGTTGATCCTCAGAAATGACACCAGGCAAACATATACAGGTATTCCCAGACATTTCTTCATACACCTATATACATACAGGCAGCAAGACCATACTGACTGTAAAGAATAGTAAGATACACACGCACACAACCAAGGTAGGATAATATATCTCACATACAATACCATCCATCCATACAGACTGTAAACACCTGCTCTTCCTGGCCCTTTTGCTTTTTTTGTCACTGGTCGCCCCCCCTCCCCCTTTTCTCATTCGGGAACCCGGTGTCGCATACTTGCACACACCACCCCTGTTCGGTATCGCATAGGTCTTCCACACTTTTCAACCTCTGGTTTATTTTTCTTTCTCACTTGGACGGCAAGCGGGTAGAGAAGGGGAGGGGTCCACCAAGTAGCTGGTCGAGCTGAGTTGGATGAGTTGGGTGCCTTTCCTTACTAGCCTACAGTAGGTCGCGTTGCAGAACGGAATTAGAGGTCATGGAGTGGGCATGGTAGATTGGGGATTGGGGGCTGTCGTTTCTGGCCGAGTACGTGGTTTCCATGCCTTTGTTCCACTCTCCTGTCGGGAAAAAGTTCACTTGAGCTCAGTTCCTTCGAGTGTGGAAGCCCCCTGTTTTTCCCGCCCTACTTAGGTTAGTAGGCGCTGAGCTTCGGGTGGCTCGATACGCAACACAATGTACCCTGCCGAGGAGGAAATGCGAGGTTATTCTCATCGTAGCAAGCCGAATGTCAAGCAAATAGGTGAGACCCAACCGGATCAACCGTCCTACAGAACAGGCAATTGAGACACAGTACTGCGGCTTTTGTGTAAAAAAACAAAGACTTTCCAAAGAAAAGAAATTTGAATGGGAACCGAGCTGTCATCGTCCGATGGCAAGTCGTTTTGCTTGTTCTCCAGGCTAACTAGCTACTTTGGTTCTAGAAATACATAATGATGACAGCTATCCTCTATGATTGCTTGCCATCGAGTTTTGGCTCGAAAATGTCATAAACGCGTGACGATAAGGGTGGAAACACCAAAACACCAAAACGCCTGTCTGCCCGCTAGCCAGCCTCATAATGTGAAGCAAATGGACCAGGAATTTCCAACATTTCCTTCCAGCCTCTTCTCCTCGAATCCTTCCATTCCCTATCTCGCATGACACCAAAATTTTCGCCTTGACAAAAAAACTCCCTTTCCCATTCCCTAACTTCCCAAAGAAGAAAAAAAGAACACGTCAAGTATACGGCATCATCTCGTGGTGCAGCGAAATAGAGAATGCAGAAAGAACCAAGATGGAGTAATTATACAAGATTCCAGGTGAGGGGATTAAAAGGAGATAGAAAAATATAAAAAGCCGGCGCTGGTGATACGACTAAATCCGAGCCCGGAGTCGCCAAGATGGCGATCTTTTGCCGCCGTAGCACCCTCTGGCAAGTGGGTAGAGAAAGAATAGAAAAGGAGAAAGATGTCGAAATAATGCCCAAGTCATCCGATCAAACGCTGCCACGACTCATGTTGGCCGTGTGGCGGCGCTTGAGCGTCTCGAGGTCGTCGTCGTAGGCGCTCCCTTCGCCGTCGCTAAGTGGGGCGCTATCCCGTTTGCCGGCCGTGTCATAATCGCCCCGTTCCGTGGATCTGAGCACTTTGCCATCGCCGTTGCGGCCCCCTGACATGGCGTCCGACTCGGCGCGGGCATTGTTGATCATGGCGGGAAGCTGACGGCGACGGGCGTTGATGAACCAGTTGGAGATCTGATCTACAGAAGGGAAGAAAAGGTCAGGATCAATCGACATGCAATAGGCGGCAAGCTAGAGAACACTTACTCATTTGCAGCCCCGTCCGCCGCATCAGCTTCTGCTTCTCATCCTCGGTCGGGTAGGGGTGGGTGAGATGGGCCATGAACCAGGCGCGGAGTTTGTCGGTAGTCTCCTTCGGCAGATTCCCCCTCCTCTTGCGCTGCTTGCTCTCTCCGTTGTGGTTCATGCCAAGTTCATTGACGCGCATGAAGTCCGAGTAAGGGGAAGCGTAGCCCGTGGGCGAGAATGGTGTGCGGTCGTACATCTGGACTGAACCGAGCGAGAGGGATTGGACTCGCGAGGGATGGTGGTATCCGTAAAAAGATGCAGAGCGATACTGGGAAGGACCTGGAGAATCGAGTGGACGACCCATGCTGTGTCGAAGGTTTTCGCCATAGCCCTCATCGCTAGAGCGACCCCGGGCCCGCTGCACAATCATAGGGCTCCGGTCCATGTCCATGCCGGGGAGGCGAGGAAGCATTGGCCGGTGAGCCAACCGATCCAAGTTTTCTGCCGAAGCAGACTCACGGAGCACCGGGGCGAAGGTCGAGCTCTGAGGTGGGAAGGGGCTGGTACCTGGTGGGCTTGCCCAGCTCTCGGTGGCGGATCTGAGGGATAGTGTGGGCGAAATTCCCTGGTTGTTGAGACTCGGGTACTGGTACTCCCGTTCTTTGTGAGGGCTCGCATACAACCTTGGGATCTGGCTCGCTCGCTCGTCCCTCTCTTCTCCAATCGAAGATCGTCGTCTCTTGTGCTGGTTGGGCGAGTGGATGTAATCGGGTGTCGGCAGCGAGCTGCACCTGAAGCCACCGACAGGAGATCCGGACGAAGAGTGAGTCCGGGAGCCAGGATCGAGGGGTGGTAGCCGTGTTTGGATTTCTGGGACAGCCTGGCGGATTGAGGGCAAGACGATCCTCTCGTTGTCACTCGGCCTCCTTGGCAGCGTGTACTCGGCGTGTCTGCTCTCATCCCAGGCAAACTCGCGTTTAAAGGCTGAGTGAGGGACGGGCTGAGCCATGGCGATAACAGACATTCTAGCGTCTCTGGACTGTCCGACTTCACGATTTACGTTTTGTGAGGGGCTGTATTCCATAAGCATTGGGGAAGAAACGTGTCTCGGTTTCCGCTCAGCGGTGTTCCTGGTCTCCGTCAGTACGGGGCCGTCGTCGTCGGGTTGACCGAGGTAGGGTTGCGAGCTACCTTGACAAGAGGACGGTAGAGACCGTGAGAAGAAGTGCGAGTGTCGAAAGCTGGCAGTGGGCAAGAGAAAGGCACCAGTGGTGTATATGTATGTGTATGTAAAAGTCCGATGAACCCTGACAGTAAGTGGCAAGAGGCGACTGGCAGTCTTTTTGTAGAACGATCAAGTTATCAGAAGCAGCAGAGCTGATGGCGCCGAGACTGATCCCAAAGGCTTGACGCACAGATGTCGTACCCAGAGAGCGCTGGATAAGTGTCGAGGAAAACCGTAACGGCGAAAGTCAAACCGGGCCCGGTGTTCCCAGGAAAGCAACAGGACAAGCTAGGGATCGCAGGTAGGTGTCCGGGCGTAAGGTTTGAGTCCAGCATCTGCTGCCCCAGGCGGTCGGAAGAGCGAGAGAATGGTAGGTGTTTGGGAGCTTTCATGAATTATATTGCGGCGCCTAGGAAGGAGAATGGATTGGTGAGAGAAAGGAGGGGTGCGAGCAGAAACATCAACGTCGAGGTATGATTTATGAAAGCAGGTGAACATGGACAGGGTACTTCGGTTGCAGGCTCGCCGTCGCCCAGGGGCGAAGTACCGCATGGGGAGAGAGCATGGGGAAGGGGATGAGGGATGACTTAGGTACGCGTAGTCTAGGTACTGTACAGACATAGCGTAAGGTACGCAGAGTGGAAAGGGCAGGCGTGGCATGTACCCGTGTACCTACCTACCTCGTCCACTGGCTGTTTTCCTCCACTGTCCACCGTCCACTGGCGCACCCCCCCGGTCCCCTTCCACGCTTCGTGCCTTGCTCTTCCCACACCCGCGCCCACACATCCACACCCATACCCACTAGTTAACCCAGCGGGTCCACGGTAGGGTCGACCTCGGTGGCGTTGCCCTACTGCGGAAGGGGGTGAACTCCGTCTGCTGAGGTGGTGCCCGGGGCCGGGATAGCGTTGTCAAGAAGATGCATGCACACAATGACGGGGGTTATACCGAGGGACGAGGGTTGGGAGAGACGGAGCGAGCACGACGGTCCATCGACAGGGGTCCTGGTTCCTAGACGGTTGCAAAGCTACTGCGTAGTAGATAAAATTGCCCGATGGGCACGATGATTCCCTGACAGGGAGATCCCTTCAATCGCGTCTGCAGGTCGCTGCAGACACGCCCGCCCTGTCCGTGCACGTACCGTGCAGGCCGCCGCTGCGGGCCAGAGAGCTTGCTGGGGCTTGTTTCTAGGAGGGGGAGGGGTGCGATTGTTCAGGGCCCAGTGACCGAAGGACGTGTCCTCTTTTTTGGCCGTTTCCATCACCATATCTACCGTTGGAGCTGCCCATTAGCGCATCCGAAAGGGACGCTGCGAAGGTGGCTACCGAGCAAGCAGCCCTTCAGGGCCATCATCCAACCTGGGAATGGATGCAATCCCCCCGCGCACAGCGCTGCTCCACTGCGACACAGGCCCGTGACCGGCGGCATTTTAGACACTCATAGCCGACGCTGAACAGTATAGGCCTAGGTGTTGACTGTCAGTCAGTTGCAGGTGGGGGGCAGCGGCGGGGGAATTGTGAGAGCGGCGAACAGCCTTGTTCCCGCAGCCCCTCCCCAGAACCACAGTCCAGGGTGCTGGGATGGGTAGCTTGCAAGTTGCTAGGGGTGTGCACGAGAGGCCTACATAGTAATGCCGGGACTGTACTAGATGCTACACTAACTAGATGCTGGATGTTCCAAGGACGAGATCCTTGAGCGCAGCAGAATGCATACTGCGTATGGCCGAGGTCGTGTGGGTCCGGGCTGTGTCAACAACGACTCGTCGGAACGAGACGTCCCCCTCCTCTTCAGAGAGGAAGGGAAAGAGAAGCACCGAGACCAGAGAGGAAGGGAAAGAGAAACACTGAGACCTGAGCGGATGTTTTGGATACCAGCCAAGTGAGGCTAGCTGGGTAGTAAGTAAGGCAAACTGTGTGGACGTAGGTCTCTGGTTGTGAATCACCTAGCTAGGAAACCTGGTCCTCGTCCTAGGAGGACATCCGGTGCTCGCATCCGCACCTCCAACCTACCCCCAACTGTTGAACTCGAGTCTTTGCCGTGATGGAAATCTGCGGATGGTGGATGCTCTTTCCCTGTTCACGCAGTGCTGCAGCTTCACAGCTCCAGCTCGCAGCTCGCCAGGCCCAGTCCACAGCGAATTGGCAACTGCGTGCGAGACAAAATCAACAAGGACCAGGGCTGCAGAGTCTGAATCGTGAAATACAGATCTGACGTTGGGTGGTGGCTCCTTCCTTCTCCCCCTCTCCAACAGGTCACAGGTGTTTGCTTTTTGCCCTATCCCGCCTTTTGCATCTTGTGAGGACCCACCTCGAAACCTTCGGGATTGACAATGAGGCGTTTTCCCGCATCTCTGGAAGCAGCGCCACACTGCGTTAGCATGCGGCAAGCCAACAAATTTGGTGGACTTTTGGTCACCATGACCTCACTGCAGCTGCAAATGCAATTTGCTCCTCAGCGAAATATGTGTGGATGTCTCGGTTTCTCCCATGCCTTTTCCAGATCCATCTGGCTGCACCTGGCAGCCCACAACGCAAATCCCATCACAGTACATGTTACAGAAATTTCACCAAGAAGAGCTGCAGATTCCAGACACGTCAGTTCCCGGCCTGGTCCCTCCACTCCCCTGTTGCTTCCCTGACCCGAACAAGGACATCTCCGTGATGGTTGCCGCCATCCGTGTGTCTCATGACCCTACGGCCTGGTACCGTGTGAACACGGCGTTGGTGATACTGGACTGGACTGTTCGTCCGCAAGGCAGCAGGTCTCGTTGACTTCCTGCCCGGTACGATGCGCGATGGCGGCACCCCGGCCACGGCACGCGGCATTCTGATTTCGTCCTGGCGCAGGTGGCTGGATGGAATACGGCGGCCCTGTCGCCAGCCGTTTTGTTTGCGTTCCCGCCATTTGGGCCCAGCTCTTCTCTGACAGGTAGCGCTAACAAAGTCAACTGACGAGCTAACACACCCCCGGATACCTGGGGACTAGCCATGCCGATCAGTTCAGCATGCCCAGGTACGCGGCACCGTAAATCGCAAATCCAAATCTCATCACCTTGACCGGATTTTCACAGCAAACTCGGCGACCTCACCTCTCAACTGGTGAAGACCCAATACCCCGGTAGTTGCTCATGTTGTGATAGGCCTGGCAGAATTTCCTTCCGGGCAGTCTCCGGCTCGGCCCATTCCCGGCCGTCTCTCCCGTCTGTTGAGAAGGGGGTCGCGGTGCTCCTCCACTGTGATATCATGACCCCTGCACAACAAAGAGCTGGCATTCCCTGTTCCCGACAATCTGGAGATCGTCGGCCTTGCTGGCCAAGTCACTGGCGC
>Ga0247760_1001835_pt1 | contig 18122 bp, 11 predicted proteins | sample UWRJL171409R4_FD_179936 | JGI IMG/M metagenome (GOLD analysis project Ga0247760, IMG submission 179936) | Plant litter microbial communities from Arlington Agricultural Research Station in Wisconsin, United States - UWRJ-L171-409R-4 | ecosystem: Environmental > Terrestrial > Plant litter >... | reverse complement strand
CCTACGAGCCGCAAGCAAGATCTACGATATTCACCATACAACACTTATGCGACGACGCGACGGCAAACCTACACGATACGATATTCCAGCCAACTCGCGCAAGCTTACGGATTTAGAAGAGAAAACGATTATTTAATATATTATTAAGCTATATATACACGCATTTCACCCCCGGCTTTCGTACGTAGAAGATATGGCCAATTAATTGCTACACGAACGCAACGCGCCCAAAGTGGGCGTACGATAGGCTCACAACTTCGTCAAGCGCCAACCAGAACTTCGGATACGTTTTACGCGTAAATACGACTACTAAAGGGCCAAATACGAAGATCCAAAAGTTATTCGCAAGTAGTTTACGCTTGTACACAATATAAAGGTTAAATACGGGATCCTCAATAACGATATATACAACTTCAACGAAACCGGCTTTATAATGGGTATTATTATCGCCACTATAGTAGTCACTACCTCGGACGGCTGCAGCAAGGCCAAATAAACCTAACCTGGCAATCGAAAGTGGGCTACAATTATCCAAGGAGTAAACGCCTTGGGCTAGGCTATTCCGCCATTCATCATTTTGGCCGGGTAATATTACCTCGCCAATTGGTATCGAGAGTGCAACCTTCCAGCTAATTGGCGTATTGCAATAACTGATAATAGCTGGATTACTAATAAGAAAGGTATGGATTGGATTCGGTATTTTAATTTCCATATAGTATCTTGTACGAAGGGCAAATATCGGCTGCTTATCCTTAACGGCTACGATAGCCACTACTCCGAAGAATTTGAAACCTACTGCCAGGAGCACAACATTATTACACTCTGCATACCTCCGCACTCTTCTTACCTACTTTAGCTATTAGATATTGGCTGTTTTAGGCTGTTGAAGAAGGCGTATAGTTGCCAAATTGAGCAGTTGATGCGAATAAACATCATATATATTAGCAAGCTGGAATTTCTCTATACGTTTAGAGAGGCGTTTTTTACTTCAATCACAGAAAAAAATATCCAGGGGGGGTTTACCGGAGCTGGCCTTGTACCGTACGACCCAGAGAGGGTAATATTTAAGCTAGATATACGCATTCGGACCCCAATACCCCCAGCCTTAAGCCCAGGTATAGTACTACCTTGGGTCTCCCAAACGCTATATAACCCTCGAGAGGCCACCTTACAATTAACACTTATAAAAACTCGAATTTCCAACTATTAGGGCAGCTCTCCAACCTTAATACTAACTGCTGTAGATTGATTGGCTAAAGGTACGATGGCTGTAATGCACGAGGTGGCTCTCCTACGTACGGAGGTCTCCGTACTACGAAAGGCCAATAAGGGGCTTAGTAAGCGACGGAGAGCCAAAAAAACACGTATACGGCTTGGAGGGTCACTTACTGTACAAGAGGCACAGGATCTACTGGATCAGAAGGCTGTGGGTAAGCAGGTAGCCCAGGAAACATGACAAAATAGTGGTGGTGCAGGGGGGTCTCGTACGAAGATTCGGTGCTGTGGCGTATGCGGCAAGCCTGGCCATAATGCACGCACGTGCAAGGAGGCTGCAGAATCGTCTGATTCATCCGTTTCTGATTCAGTTATTGTTATTTCCTAGTGCTGTGGTTGTGTAATTGAGGATAGTTGTGGTGGGGTGGTGGAAAGTGGTGCACTCGCTTGTCTGGTGCACTCGCTTATCATGCACGTTACCAGCAATAACTTACGCTTGGAATTGCAGGTCCCAGAGCTCCCAGTCGTTAGAGCTGGCCAGAAAGACGGGTCTGTCGTTATTATTAGCAGCCATTTTGATTTAGTTTCTTAAAGTAGTTATTGGATTAAACCAATTAATATAAGGTAAATAGATAAAAGGTGTTAATAACTGTGCTTCCCTTTTTGGGTAGCTGGATTACAATCAGTAATGTTAAGGCACTAAGACTCTTAATTATCAAAAGCACGGCACCTTTATCTATGTGGGTTTTTTGTAATTGTAATAAATGAGCTTAATTGTTATTATTGTTCTTGTTCTTGTTCTTGTTGTCTCTGGCTTTCTGGCAGAGCCAGAAAGCCTTCCTTTATAGATCTGTTACATAAACCAGCTTACGATTTGTACGGTGGCTCAGCGGTTGGATTCCTGGCTGTGCCAGGCATCCTCACACAAGCTGACTAGATCCCATGGGTTCAACCCCAAGGAAGACCCCTTCCTTTTGACAGTAATTAATACATTACCAAACCACGGTTTTTTATTTTATAAATTTTACCAGCTTCAAATTAAACAATTTAAAACCCAGCCTAACATTTTTACCTAGAAAGACTAGTTACGTAAAGTAGTAAAAGTCTCCTCCTTCACATTTGAAAAGGGTTAACTGGAGGGCCTTTTACTTAGTTACTGTTAGAACTTTATCTACTAAGAGGTCTTTGGTTAAGCAGGTGCCTTTTATAGTCTAAAGCTTATTAGGGACCGCTAATACTACGTATATATACTAAATCGTATTTAGTATAATCTCAGTGTCGCGGCCTTCCCCGCCGAGTTAAGCGGCATCAAAAGCGGAAATCAACCCCGGTTGGCTCCGCATTACTCGTTACGTTATGGTGTCTAGCTGGTTTTACACCCTCTCCCTTATTCTCACTAGCATCTTTACTAAAATGTATCTACTATTGACATCACTGCTCCATACCTCCACCGGGGGTCTGTGAAGAATGCTAGTTCTATGACTCATTTATAAGACTGTAACGTGGGTTCACGGGGGTAGGCGCTGCAAGAAGCGGAACGATAGTTGGGGGCGTGGTGAATGATCAATTGAAGTCTGCGTTCTGCTCTCTGGCAGAGCCAGAGAGCCTTTCTTATACTATCAGGGTCACGGCCGCTCCGGCCGTCTTGGTGCATCCGACCGCTCCGACCTGTCCGACCGCTCCAACTGTCCCGTTCCATCCGGTCGTGTGGTGTTACAAGCTATTCCAACTTGGTTAAGAAGACGGTTTGGTCAAGAAAACAGTCTGTTACGTTAGTGACATCTGCCGGCACGCCGTATACGTTCCCGGTGCCGAAGAAAACCTAGTTCCGCGTGACGTTGGCTGCAGCACCAATGGAGCCTGGTAGGCCGGCAGCATGCCGGGGCAATCTGCAAGCCTCGGAATGAAAAAGGCTATATAATTGGTGCGCTTAGAACCAAACTTGATTTGTGCGAGCTGTGGCTAGCTGAATATGTACGTCCAATCCGTCCCTGTTAAATCAACTGTGTCCCCCTCCAGATCGACGGACTCTAACCTGTTTTTGAAGGGTCCCACACAGGCTAAGCCACAGTAAGTTTGGTGGTGACGGCTCGGCGCCATCTCTTCCGCTTTATGTAGTGCGACCTTGGTTAACTGAGCTAGGTTCAAAGCTGCCACCACAAGCTAAATCGCTTAAAAACGCAATTTTTTTGCAAACTTTAAACACTGCTTTTGCTTGCCAGAGACAGCCTTTCTTGATGGTAGAAGTATTTCTCTTACTAGAACCTTTTTTTGGCGCCTCTTTTCCTTTACAACAATGTAGATCTAGGCGTCGTAGCTGCCCTCGCATGTAGTTGCTCCACCGCCTCGTCATGATATAAAATCCTATGATGTGCGCGACGCCTGTCACGGCACCAAAGGACGCAATGCGTAAACACCACAAAAAGTGGAACGTTGTGTAGTCAGGGCACTACACCGTAGTCCTTCTACATCTAGCTGCGTAGCCACAGGCAGGCAGCATCACGGTACCGTGACAACGCCATTAACCTCACGGAATAGCTCATCGTATGTATCCAAGGCCTTGCTCTCAAGAGTCTCAATTACCTGCGCCTTAATCGCTTTGTTATGGTTGGCAGCCTTCAAAGTGGAAGAATCTTCGTAAAATTTGAGCTACGTAGGCTCCCAGTCCTCACACTCGGTCGCTGATGCGGAATCCTCGCTATCACTGGCGCTCCAGGAATCGGAATCGTAGGTAATCGTCATTATCGCTACAATTAGCTATTAGCGATAACCTCACGGCGGCGCGGGATCCTTACCTCTAGGAAGTCTGGATGCAAGCTCAATTGACTAAGGTTGCACTGCATGAAGCGGAAGTGATGGCGTCGGGTCGTCACCACCAAACTTACTGTGGCTCAGCCTGTGGGGAACCCTTCCAAAACAGGTTAGAGTCCGTCGATCTAGAGGGGGACACAGTCGATTTAACAGGGTCGGTCCCATCTCTTCCAAGTAGGTCAGCGTGCTAAGGCAAGCTGAATATGTGCATTCTAGGCCCAAGCCGTACCTTTCAATATATGGCGTTTTGATACTAGGCCATAAATGGTGCCCCTAGGCGTGATAGGCTCTTCGCGAACGCAAACCACAACCCTAACGCCCGAACGCTGAATTAGATAAATGGTCTAGACTGCTGGATCTATGTAAAGACTGGTCGAGACCGCTGGCTTGTGCATATTCAGCTGGCCACAGCCAGCCACATATAGTGTCAATGAGAGCTCCGATTCTCTAAATGACTAAATGGGCCGGTGTTGGCTACTATATACACTGATCTGAGTCCTGAATGCTCTCACTCTCCCGGAGTCCCCGAAGGCCTAGCTTTGAGTCTAAATGTCTAGATTTAGAGCTGAATGCCTGGAGCTGGTCCAGCGTTAAGGGCCAGAACTGAGGGCTTTGCCACTGCAGTCAGGTGGCTCACTGAGGCCATTCCCAGTGGCTAGGCCTGCAGGACATCCCTGCTAGCGCCTGCAGCCCTTGACAGCTAGCCTGGCACGCTCACCTAAGGTTAGTTAGCTGCAAACACTAAGGGACGAGAATGAATGAACGGCAGAGCCAAGGGCAATAGCTATCAACGATGCAAACGTATACATAACCCAAATGAAATCCCCTCGGCGCTAGCCCTGGGGTGATTGATTCAATACCGTTGTGAAGGGGCTTCTCGTTACCTTGGGTAGCCACATTGACCATCTGTCCATCAACAGCCTCAATTTTACATTGCGCCTCCCCCTAATAGGTCTTTGTTCGACTTCTATATTTCATTCTACTATCTTCCAACTGCCCTCACGTTTGCCTTGAGAGCCATGGTTAACATCCAAGAACTGGTCGAGCGGCTCAAAACCGCAAAAGCCTTCGATGCAAAAACTGCCTCGGTTGCTTTAGGCTACATTCTTGGGATGGAAAAGACCGTCCTATTCCCTATGAACGCCATGGTGTTGGATCGCCCGGGCCCAATGAGCGACGATGAGAAACAGAAGTATGCGAATGACATCTACGCCCGCGCCGGTTCCAATGGCAAAGACAAGGTTAGCAAACTTGCCATCGGCACGTTTGCGCTCGCTGTCGCTAAGCTGAATGACGAGTTTGGCTTCTCGTCTTCGGTAGACGACGTATGAATTTATGTTTCATCGTCTCGGAGACATATTTACTTTCTTACAGGAAAAGGCGAAGGTGTACTGCCAGGAATCCTTGGCTGGGCTGATGCCGTGCTTGTACGGACATCACTTGGAGCGGTAAGCTCTTGTAGCAACCAAAATAGTGCTATTGCTAGTGTTATGTTTCTGACAGTGGATCTAGAGAATTAGGCAACTTGTCGCTCGATGACCTCGCAAAGGATAAATCCTTCGTCGACGCTTTTCGCAACGAAATCACGAGTCGTGGTATGTGAGAATGCTAAGTTAGCCCTGAGGTGACATTCGGACTACATAGTGGGGGGGGTACCTCGCTAATTTTTACGCGTTAAGATTTCATTATTAGTACGGACAGCTACATCCAGCGAACATCCAACAGGACTTACCGAACTAACCTGGTGTTCGTATACCAATACATGCGAAACAAGGGAAATCCTCAGGTAGTTGCGGATCTTCCCAAGCAGACAGGCATCACCGAGGTGCTCAACGCCTGGCTGGAACATACTCAGTTGCCTGCCGAGGGTGACTCGATCGCAAACGTGCTAAAGAAAATCGTCAGCTCGACTGGCGTCATCAACACGAGCAGCCTCAAAGACCCCAGCGCCTTCACCGAGCAGTTGTTCGGCATCGTGCAATCTGTAACAGCTATATTTGCCCCTGAGCAACGTCTGGACACCTCCGCGGAGACAACCTACGAAAAGGTTATTAAGGCCTCTCTCCCGGTCAACGCCGTCCTCCCAACAAAGGCTTTTGGCTCCCTTGAAGAAGCCTTCAAGCCCCTTGGTCTCCATCTCTGGCAGGATTGGGATGACCAGATCAACGTGCTCAAGGAAATCTTCGGCAATGATGTCCGCCACAAGCAAACCGTCAATGGAAGGGTCGACATCTTCGGGGTAGGCACTGCCGCGATCATGAGGCGTTGGAAGGATTCCACCAATGGCATTTTTAAGATGAACTTTAATAACACACGCGATGCATCCGGTTCTGGCGGTTCTTCTGGAGGCTGCTTTCGAGCCGGGACAATGGTTTGGACACGCGGGGGTCAGAAGCTCATTGAAGAGCTCCAGGAGAACGACGACGTTCTTACACGTGTAGACACTGGTGAATACGGCATCTGTTCGAACGAGAAGGTCCGTATCCCGACATCAGGCACCGTGCAGCTGTTCGGCATCAATAGTTCGGACGCATTCTTCACCGCGAACCACGTCTTCTACACAACCACTGGCCTGCGTGCCATTGATCCCATCGCCGCGCAACGCGAGAATCCTTGGCTTCAAGTCGGAACTCTCAAAATCGGCCATATCTTGTTCAGGACGTCGGATGGAGCGGCCTACGAGAGGGTCCCCGTCGAGCGACTTGAAGGCAGTCAGGTCGAGTGCGACCATATCTACGGGGTCCATCTCCGGTCGGGCCTGCGTAGCTACCACGCAAACGGCTATCTTGTCCATCTCAACTACCCGGAAATCACCATTGCTAGCGTCGCGAAACTCCTCCAAGCTATCCCTAGCGAGCAGCGTCTGAAGTTTCTTGGCCACATCAAGGAGCTCGAGCCCGTGTTCGCCAAATTCGGGGCCGGCTTTGTGTCCGATCTACTCAGTCAGGAGCTATCCAGCCCGGACCTTCTCGCATCTATGCGGCCCAAGGCTCGAGACACGCCTCTTCTGCAACCTCTATGGCTCCAGACACGAGACTATACCCTGGGCGAAACTCGTGCAACCTCCTCCGTCTGGCCCTATAAGCTCCCATCGCTCCAGCTTCGCGACGGAATCGTATTCCTCAACGGCGAATATTGCGAGCGCGCAAAAGTCGAAGACCAGGAAATCGCATGGTCTAGGAAGACGCAAGACATATGGGAGCATTTCATATGCCGGCTGGACGATGGCAAGCAGAAATCCTCGGGGAGTGGGGTCATGTGGTACTCGGATGAGGAGATCCCCACTAAACTGCCAGGAGAGCGGCGTAGGGTCCGAGTGACATCGACCGCCGTTGTGCCTCTGTCGGTGGAAAAAGAGGACTTTCGGGTTGTTCAACACGGACCGCATCTTCTCATGCGCCAGAGTGCTGGTCCAAGCCAGGCTCCCAATAACCCTTCGCAAACTCCCGAGGGGGCTACCCAAGAGCCGCGGGAGTCAACGAACAAGACCGTTGTACGGCAAGCTGACTACACCATGCTCTATGATCTTGCTCCGTTCGAGGATACTGCAACTACACCACAACCAACAACCTTTCTGGATCTGACCTGGGAGGTCGTGGGTGACTCGGAAAACATCCAGACAGATAGGTTCTCCATCCCGGCCTTGGACCAAATTGCGAAGAAGAAGCTTGACATGAGAACCGAGTTGGATTCACTATCAGACCTTGCACTCGTTCCGTTCTATCACTCCGAGGTCCACATTGATGAAAAGGGAAACACGATGGTTTTCCTGGAGATGGACCGGCCGGAGCTTCTCGCTATGGCGTCCGACCAGTACAAAGCCGACGTCGAGGCTGATCTTCCGTCGGAAAAGCTGACATTCAAGGAGTCGGGGTCGGATCTGAGTCTCCCTTTCATCTTCTCGCAGGCCATCTTTACTCTTGACTACAAGAATGACCGTATCCAGAGCGGCCTCATCCGCAAGTACGATCCGAAGATGGCCGACAACTATGGTGATCGGTACCGTCTTCTCGGCGGACGCAAGCAGCGGGTGCAGCCGGCTGCTCGTCTCCAAGCAGCCCAGAGTGTCTCGTCCTCCTTGCCCCCCGGACAGTCCCACCGAGCTGTCGGGGGAGGCATGTTCGATACTGTCGACTCGGAGCTGCTGACAGTCGGTGACCTCTTCAGCCTAACGATTGATGACCTGGAAGTCAAGCAGGCAGCCCAGAGGATGCTCCACCTAGCGATGACTTATTACATGAAAGACGACGACCGAAAAAACCTCCTTGGTCAGGAAAAGGTACCTCCCGTGAGCGACGACCCGGAGAGGCCGGATGCTCTTCCAACCGAGCTGTCCACACTAGACGACGACCTAGCAAACTGGCTCAAGAACACATATGCCAACGCTTTCATCGCCTATACATGGTCCCAACGCACCAAGGAAGATCAGCAAAAGGCCAAAGCGGTCTTCGCCGACAAGGAACGAGATAAGCTGATCTACTTTTGGAAAGGAAAGGGGAAGAACTCCTTGTCCCAGCAGCCAGAATATCTGAAGCTCAACCGGATAGCGACGAGGCTGGCGCTGCGACAGAAGGTGCCTCGGCTTACTAAGTACATAAACGACGTCGAAAAGTTTGAGGCAGATGACGAATTCGTCAAGGCGCATCCGGACATGAAGGATCTCATCGGAGGGGAGAAGTGGGCCCAGAAGTTGTTCTACCATTGTCTGACGACTGATGTCACCGCCGTTCTACAGAGCAACTTGAAGATTGCTACCGCCACAGTGAGTGTCGTTGAGTACCTCCTTACTACCGGAGCTGACTGGAAAGCAGACCGACAACAAACTTAACAAGCAATGCTCAAGTAAGCCTTTCAGCGTGTGGCGTTCCTGCCTGTCTACTGACAACAGTATCGGCAGTTCTCGCGGCTCTCTCCCCGCAGGCCAAAATAAACGACCCGACCCAGGCCCTAGATATTCAACTATCGATAGTTGTGAAAGCGCTCGTCAGAAAAGCCCAGGTTCTTACCAGCGACTTCATCGGCGATCCCCAGGTCCTGGCCGGCAACATCATCTCGACGGCTCGTAAGCTCATCCAGTCCGTCATTGACGGATCTGCCAAATTCAGTCCCGAGTTGAAGGTCCAGTTCCAAAAGGATCTGAACGAGATTGATGCTTGGGCGCATGGCGTCAGCGAGACACAGCTTGCAAATGCCAAGACGTGAGTCGGTACCTTGACCTACTCGGGACATCCAAAGTCACTGATATGTTTGAAAACCAGGGAGCGCATCCTCTCAATGGTCAGCACGTACATTACCGAGGCCGCCAATATCTCGACAAGGGATGCGGGCTGGAAAATGGTCGACAAAATGCATCGTAGTTGGGGCAACAAAATTACAGACCCTGGACAGAGGGCAAGATGGTTGGGCACCCTCGGCGTCGTTCTGACGGTTTCCACGGTAAGTGTTGATTATCTGGAAACCATACAGACATCCAGACACCAAGTAACTAAGCCGCGGACAGACCATCACCTACTTCTTTCAATCCTGGCGCGACTGGGGCCAGTTTGGCGAGCTCAACGCAGCCGATGAGGCGCGCATGATCACCGAGGCCCTACAGGCAGCGACAGGTCTCACGCTTGCCGCATTTCACGCCAAGAGGCTATGGCAGGGTGGCAACCAAATCACCGCCCGCGCCGGCGAGCTGAGGCGCACCGCTGCGGCCGAGATCCGGCAGCGCGTGCACAACGTGGCGAACAACGCGGCCGCAAATGCTCACCCGGCTGTGGCGAACCAAGGCGGGCCTGCCGCCCAGCTCGCCCGACGCAACAGCCTGGAAGCCCGCGGCGTCCAGGGCCTGACGGAGGCCCGTCAACCGACGAACCTACGCCGCCTGTCGCTGCAGGAGAAGCTCGTGCCCCCGACCAGGCAGACGGTGGCGGGCTGGCAAGAGGAGAAGGTTGAGCTCAAGACCATGGCAGATGAGCTCAAGACCAACTATAGCCGGACCATACAATGGATCCGGGGCTTTGCCGCCGTTCTCGGCCTTGCCATGTTCATTCACTCGGCCATCGCGGTAGCGCGAAACGCAAAGAAGGATGCAGCTGAGCTAACACTGTACATCTTACAGCTCATCCACGAGTTCCTCGTGGTTTTGGTCGACTTCATCTCTCTGGCGGCCGCCATTCCGCCGTGGGTAACTATAGCCCTGGTTATCATAGGCGTGATCTTGGCGGTCGTCTGGGCCATCTACGAGTTCTTCAAGAAGCCGGAGCCAAGCGCAACGGAGATATGGTACAACGGCACGGGAAGTAGTTTCGTCAATGCGCTCGAGGATGCCCCGCCATCGCTGTGCAGCTGGTCTCTCGACGGCAGTGGAAGCGTTTCCGTCGGCAAGGAGTCGACCCTGACCATCACTGGCAAGGGCCGAGCCGACAAGTCTAAGCTCCTAGCCAACTGCACAACCATTACCTTCACCTTTTCCGTGTCACCGACTAAAACCGACGCACTGTTCAAGGGCACCGACAACTTTATCGAAAAGTCCACCGGCGACATCGCCACCGGCCAGGTTCAGATCTCCCTCCCAGAGGCCTTGAGAAGCAAGGCCAACACCCAGGTCCTGCCACCCGATAGCGAGACAACTCAGTCGATTCTCATGCAGGTCCTTGTGGTGGGCAAGCGGCCCAAGTACAATGCCAAAACCAAAGAGACTACGAAGCAGCAGTACCTCTCTGTCGGTGAGAACGAGCAGATATCCTTCAAGATCAAAGGTTTTGGAGCCGCGAAGAACGCCGTCGACAAGGAACACGGTGACCAGTACCGGATAAGCATTAAAGAAACGTACGACCTATCCGACGATAACACAGAGACGCTTGAGACAGAGCTCGTGGTTGTAAAGAAGTCGGACTGAGTTCGATGTTGAGAATGGAGGGGTTGGCCTGGACTCACAAGATCTATGCTTCGCCTGAAGTTTGAACTCATCTCGATTGGATGGCGAAGGGGAATACTGAGATTTCAAGTTTGTAAGAACCTGAGCGAGGTGAGGTCAACATCGTCTCGAAACAATGGAGTTTATAGGCGTTCTCTACTATACCATTAGCATCACCGAATCCAGTGCGAATTTTAACGGTCGTATCATCAGATCAAACCGTATATTGCCATGACCTGGAAATTTGGAATCGCATTGGGCTCTAAATGAAGGCCGAGATTAGGGTACAAGCGAGGCCTAAAACACGGCCCCTTGAGTGAGACGCCTTATGAATTGCGGTCCCAGAACATGCCCCAGAGGCCAAAACCGGGCCCTCCAGCCCCATCTTGGCTTGTGTGGCTAATTCTGCCAGTGGGTTGGCGGTGAGGCAGAACTTAGGACTAGAAAGACGTGAGACAGCTTGATGTCACGACCCAAGAAAGGGCCACCTCCAACCTGAGGCATCCATCAAGTGGGGATCCCAGGAACAGCCAATCAAGAAGGACCCAGCAGACCGAGAAAAAAGCTCGGGTCCGCGAGGACCACCGCCAATCAGGAAAGACCCAGAGAATCGGCGTCTATGTCTCGGGTCCTCGGGACAGCGGGACCATTTACATATATACGCCGGACAGGCCCGGCATCACAGGTAGTTTCCTTTGTTACGGTAGTAACGATAATAATACTGCTTTGGAGTATCTCTAGACTACTTACGATCTTGTGACCCATCTCACGCTTTATTGCATCTATTACACTTAACCTCTGTCGTATACGTACCTTTGACGTGTTAACCATAGTCACTCTGTCTCCAGGGTTCGGGTTACATAGGTCGTCACACTACTATAGCGCTATACGACCTGCTGAAATGACCTAACTAGATCTACCAGCCCAGCTAAAATACTACCTATCTGGCAGAAGGAACCCACTATTACAGAACGGATCCGGACCTTAACTCTATATGCCGAGAAAGCTAGATATAACCGAATTGAGGAAATAACAGGTATTAAAAATGAAGCATTTAAAAAACTGTTAAAGAAAGCTTAAGATAAGGGTTAGGTTATAAGGGATCCCTTAAAGGAAAAGCACGTGGTAAATACTGTAAGAACTAGGTGACTGAAAGTTATTAGGGAGGTAAAAAGTAAGGCAATTTTAACCGTTCTTACTAAAAACAGCACCATTTGCGAGTATTCTACCGAACAGATCGCTTAACAGGTTGCCAAGGACCTTACAAATAGCAATTTCCGCACTCCAAGCCGTCGTACAATTCTCTGTTAGCTCCGGAAAAATAGTTATCGCCCCGTCAAAAAGACCACAAAACCAGATCTTACCAAGTCCTAGAAGATACGCCGGTTATTATTTGCGCTCGAGGTTAAAGACTAGATTATAGAAGATTGGAAAAAAGATCGTATAGAACGATAAGACCTTGGTTGTTATTAGCAAGCGCCGTAGCAAAGTCAAAGTCTGGCGTTTAGTAAAGGAAGCAATGGATGGCTACGTGATTTAACGCCGTTGGAAGAGCTATATAACCTTTATGTTCTAGGCCTGTTTTACGTAAGCTGAGAAGGGTCTTTGTTATTGTTAGCCGAAGGAAACGAAGGCTATAAAGAGGAAGTATTAGCGTCAGATAACAGCTTATAATAATAAGCATAAGGCTTAGGATATATTAGCCTGAGAGCTGGAAACTGGAATGAATCGTTTGGGAATTACAAGGAACCGACCTGGTAGGAAGCCGATGTAGAAATATACGAAGAAAAGAGGGGCTTAGGCCTGGGATTTTGAGAAAGGTAGGGTCGATTAAATCCAGTATAGGGAGGAAGTTTTAAAGCTAAGGTATATACCGTTTATAAGGCGGTTGCGAGCTAAATTTGGGCCTTGCTACATTATATAGGAAGATAACGCAGAATCACATAGCTTAAAGTGGTATAGGAATCTGTGGAAGGAAAAAGGCTTCCAGGTCTCGGACTGGCTACTAAACTCGCCAGACCTTAACACGATTAAACCCCCTTAGAGGTATATTAAGTTCTAGAATAGGAAGAGCAAGGTCTATAGGTTAAGGGTAGAGTTAGAACTGGCGTGGAAAAGGGAGTGGAAAAACTTTCCGTTAGACTGGTTGTAACGGTACGTGGAATGGATCCAGGATAATATAGCTTAGGTTATCAGGCTGGCTAGTAGAAACGAGTATAAAGAAGGTATGGTCTCTCTATTACTTAAGGAAGGGGATGAAGAGCCTGGACTGGTTACCTGGCGCGAGTGGCTTCGGAAATCAAAGGCTGAGAAGGAGGAAGAATTGGGTGTAACGGAGGCAATGATCAAAGAGGACCTTGAAGAACTAGCCAGCCTTCTTGAGCCTAATAGGTCTCTTGTGGTATAGGGAGGGTCTGGATTTAGAAGGAAGGGTTAGATCCGGATTAGAAGCAAGTGGAAGAAAGTAGTGGTTAAAGGTGGTAGAAGGTAGGGTCTTGCCTATTTCGGTCAGGTCAGCACGTGAGCTAACGGCAAGTAGTGGTTATAGCGGCAGTTGGCCAGGAAGATAATAATTGTAAGAAAAGCATTTTTGGAAGAAAGTGGTGGTTATAATGGTTTTAGAAGAAAGTAAGTAGTAGTTGCAAGTGGTAATGGCTGTGATGGTGTTGCGGGGCGCGGGGTTACCCAGGGATAAGGTTTTGTATAGAAAATTCAAATAGGCTGTAACTTGCCAAAACTAGGCTAATATTTATACCACCTTCTCCCTTACAACTCACGACGCTCCTAAACCGACCAGTCAGAAGCCCCCCTTCCCAACTCCCTAAAAACCTCAATACAACCGAAAATACCAAACCCTCCTATAACTCTACGCTAGCCCGGTGGTTTTAGCAAACCCTCTACAAACTGACCTCGCGGTTTTATTCCCCCCCCCAAACTAAGGTCCCCCCAACAATCGTCGCCAGCTATAGCAATTACGTAAAACACCAGCTAGGCTACGGTGCCCCCCTCGTTACAACTACGCCCGGTCTAGGGATAAATCGCTACTTACGCCGCTACCCTACTTGAAGGCCTTAAGAGAGATAAGGAAGCGATAATGGAGGTTTTAACATTCCTCGCTTTTTACTTGGATAATGGATTGGAATAGTTTAAAAGAGGTAAAAAGGTATACTAGGTAAACTGGCTTAGAAAAGAGATCTTGGACTTAATACGCAAAATCATCAACCCAAGGTAAGGCTTAACGCCCTCCCCGGAACTAATTACGCATTTAACGCCCCCAAACTCCCCCAAACCTTTAGGCCGTGGGCCTAGGTCAACCTAACCCGCTACTCTTACCCCAACCTTATTACCCCCCACCTATTTATTGGTAATTAGCGTTAGTAAACCCCCCTAATTGCTAAGTTATAATTAACCGACGTAACCGAACCAACTATATACGCCCCGCTAAAATTTCCCTCCACTTAAATAATTCAAGAAAAAACCCCCCAGTGACAGCAGCCTGGCCGTTGTGCCTAAACCCACTATATGACCTAGAACGTAGGTGGTGCGCGCCCCACAGTTGCAGCGGATCCAGAACCACCTATGTCAGAAGCACGGCACCTTGAATCCAGTGTTTTTTATGTGTTGGTTCTATTGTCTTGTTTCTTCTTGTTCGTCGGCTTTCTGGCGGTGCCAGAAACCCTCCTTTTATAGACCTCTTTGCATGATCCACCTGGCCACTAGCTTATACTGCCTTGGTGGCTTGGTGGTTGGATTGCTGGCTGTGCCAGGCATCCTCACGCAAGCTGACTATAGTGCCTAGGTTCGACCCAAGGGTCGAGCCCCTATCTTGTTGCCAATGTGGTTGGGACCCCTTCTCTTTTGACAACCTAAACCCATTCTGTCAGGCTACCCCGCCTACCCCACCTACCCACTATTATTTGGGTAGTGTAATGGTGGGAATCCTTTCCTTTCCTTTTTTTTTTTCCTTAGCTTTAGATTTGCGTAATAAATATGGAATAACTTTACAATAATTGTAATAGATTTCCCATAATTGTAATAATCTAAAGCTTAATCTCTTACCTGTGAAGATCCTAATATCCAAGAAACTTAAAAAACCCAACTTTAAAAGAAATTAAAACAATTATATACCTTACTATAACGCGAAACGTAATTAATCGCGGCGAGGAAACCGTAGTATAAAATATTACCGTTAATTAGGTCCAATACTATAACGACACTATTTAAAAGCTCTATACTGTTGCTAATAAAACGCGTAAATATATGTCCAAAAAGCGCTAATTAAGTAATACGTAACATAAATCTATTCCTTTAATCCCCAAGTTAATAATGATAAAGGGACGTAAACTTAAAGCTGATAAAAATACCTTTACTATAAAAAGTTAAAGAAAACTAAACGACTAGATTACCTATTATTATTTTATTATTAAAGATACTAATATAGTAAACGATTTATAAAAATATATTTATACTTTAATATAATTCTTTTAATACTTATAAAAGGAACTCGCGTTTCCGTTTTTTGAAATCCTAAGTAATAAGATAAAATTTAACTACTTCATAAATTAAACTAATTTTACTTACTTAACTTTGGAAAATCTTAAGGTAATATTTAATAAAATAAAATTCCGAGTTTTTTTGGAATTAGTTTACTAATAATAAGTATTTAAGTTGCTTTAATATATTTTAAAATAAAATTATAATATGAAAACGGTTTATAAAATTATTAAAATACTTATTAACCATTATTAGGAAAAGTATATTAATAAAGGTACTTCGTAAAATAATTATACAATTAATTATTTAACTAAAGAATTATAGGTTAAAGTTGCCCAAGCTACCTATTTGCTGGAAAAATATTTAATAAAGATTAACAATTTAAAAAATAAGATTATAAATTTGGAAAAATAGTTAAAATCCGTTCCTAATTATAATTCCAACTTAATTAGGGAATAAGGTTTTATATTACCTAATTTAAGTAAATCCCGCGCCTCCTAGAGTATTACACCCTCAGAAGCTAGAATTAAATAGGTAAATTAAAGTATTAATGTAATAAGCTACTAGGGTGATCAAGGAAGAGCCCGATGCTACTGTAATATATAGGTAATTTACTAGTAATAAGTTAATAAAGCAGATTCCATTTTAATATAGTAACTAATTCTTACAAAAGGGAAAAACCCCTTATAAACGCTAACTACTTATAACGGCTTTTATATATATATTAACCTATTACGTTACTATTACCCCCAGCGTTATGTAAACGTTACGGTAGGGTTTTACAGGTTATATTACAATTATTCCCCTTTTTCCCAAAATTATCCTTAGCTTTAAAAACTACTTTAATTTAATTTTACTACTATAGAAGCACCTACGGTGCCTAAACAGATAGATAGAGGGACCGCTTGCCCACTAGAGCGAGGACTAGAGGTCCTCTGCGGTGTAAGATTAATAATAATTTAATTTTACTAAATCTTAATATAACGTAATTTCTCCAATACTACACTACCTTATTTCGTAAATAATTTACTATATAATTTTTATCACTTTACTTTCCACTACTAATCACCTTATTAATAATTTTAAATTTAATTACCCTACTAAAATTCCAAAATTAGATTACCCCGCTTATAATAATTCCAAAATCAAATTACCTTATTAAACTTAATTACTTTACTTTTCTTGACATAATTTTTCCTTTTCTTTTTATTACTATACTTACTTTTACCTTCCTTTTCTTTATTTCACCCTTTCCTTACGTATAATTTAAAATAGTAATTTCCTTTATTAATTTTACTACTTTTAAGGTAAAATAAGTAATTACGAAGAGAAGTATATATAAAGATATATGTCCAATTAAAATCCGTACAACACTGGTAGCGGCAAGAGCCTGGAGTTGCAAGAAGTAAGTAAGAACCCCGAAGGAATAATAAAAATGCGTGGAAGAAGTACCATTGGGTTGCAGACACTTATAGAGCTCCCAATAACCGCTAATATAGATACTGCTAATATAAAAACGGTAGGGGCTACGAGGATAAAGATTAGTAGAATTACGAGAATTAGTAAAAAAGATAAATAATAGTAGAGTATTTACGTAGCAATTATACGGTTCTACGCTGCGGTTTTAATCCTTAAGAGCGAGGCGTTGGTATTAAAGCTGAAAGCTATAGCATATAAAGTAATAGATAATAATAAAAAGAAGAAGAAAATAAGGAAAAAAACCCCTTTATATAAGTAAAAAAGGGCGAGAATCTGCGTTTGCGTATTATACTTACTTAACAGGTAACGAGATTACCCCGGTTAAACAAAGATGGAATATTAAATAAAAATACACTGGCGATACCTTTATAATCTCCTATCTAGAGTCTAATAAAGGCAAACCGATAACGATATTACTGCAAAGGAAGGTATAACCCCCCCCTCCCCCCTTTTTTTCCATCCAAATATACCGCTAATACTATAATGGTACCACTACTATAATAGCCTCCTTCTTATAATATAAACAAAAGCAAATTAAAAGTAAGGTAAACCGTAAAAAGAAAAAAAAGTAAATTACTTATAGAAAAAAGGCTATTATCTGAACTATAAGTGAACTGAAAGCGAGGTAATAAATATAAAGAAAAGAGCCCCCCCCTTTTACCTCCTACCTTTTAACGACGATATAACCGGGGTACTGGGGCTAAAGAAGAAAGAACGAGTACAATTTAAGTTCGAACTGATATATAGGTATTTCCTTTCTTTACAAATTGTGATAACTCCCCTCCTATCGCATATTTTGGGTAGGAGAGACCCAGACTAGTAGACAAAAGGCTAGAAGTAAAATTGGTTTAAGTACGATATCGTACCAATACCTATACTATAAAAGCACCCACAGTGCCTAAACAAATAGATAGAGGGACCGCTTGCCTACTAGGGCGAGGACTAAAGGTCCTCTGCGGTGTAAGATTAATAATAATAATATAAAAAACTTTAGGTTCCATCTAATTATAAAGCAAAATACGTACTTTACTTTAAGTAATTATTTTTAATTTTTAATTTATATAAAATAGTAAATATTAAAGTTACTTATAATAGTAGTATAATTACGTAGTAAGGGCTTATTAATTATTATTATTAATCTTACACCGCAGAGGACCTCTGGTCCTCGCCCCAGTGGGCAAGCGGTCCCTCTATCTATCTGTTTAGGCACCGTGGGTGC
>Ga0247760_1001834_pt1 | contig 18127 bp, 9 predicted proteins | sample UWRJL171409R4_FD_179936 | JGI IMG/M metagenome (GOLD analysis project Ga0247760, IMG submission 179936) | Plant litter microbial communities from Arlington Agricultural Research Station in Wisconsin, United States - UWRJ-L171-409R-4 | ecosystem: Environmental > Terrestrial > Plant litter >... | reverse complement strand
GGCTGGTCTCTGCGGCATCGCTGTTCTCACGGCCAGCACCGGGTGTGCGAGAGCCGGAGCAAGAGCACGCACGATTATCTGCTCTCATCGACGAGTTGTTAGCCGTAGGGAATCTCCAATGCCACCAAGTCTCGTACATGGCCGAGCTCCGCCACAGCATGGCCAGTCCCGCAACCGCGCAGCCCGCCACGACGGCCGTGACCCCGGATGCTCGATCGGGAGACCTGCAAGAGGCGCAGAAGAGGTACAGCTCCGACTTCCGCAGCGCGGAACTCGCCTTGGCCGGCACTTCGATCGCACACCAGGTGTGCCTCGATGCCGGCGCCTACCCCCGAATCTCGCCCATGTTCCTCTTGCAGCGCCTGACACGAGGGTTTTGGACCCAGCTGCCAGCGCAGTGGCAGGGCTGTCTTGTTGACCTCGCCCTGAGCTTGGTGTATTTGCAGCGTGCCGAACGGCTCCATGACCACTGCTCCCGTCTTCCCGAGCGCCGCGGCGATCTGCAGAGGGAGCTGTCCAACTCCGGCGACCACCAGAACCCAGAATGGGATCCGCTTAAGTATCCCGAGAACCTGCTGCTGGAGATCGAGCAGGGCATCCTGATTCGGCCGGTGCAGAACAAGATCGCCGCGGCCATGAGGTCCCCGCCCGAGATGAAGAACGCGGTAATGCAGCTCAACATGGGCGAGGGAAAATCGTCCGTCATCGTGCCTATTGTGGCCGCTGCGCTGGCAGACGGGGAGCGATTGGTTCGCGTCGTGGTGGCAAAGCCGCAGTCGAACCAGATGGCCCACTTGCTCGTCGCCAAGCTGGGAGGCCTGCTGAACAGACCAGTCTTTTACCTCCCGCTTTCCCGGTCGATTCAGCTGACCAGCCACGGCGTTTGCGTGGTCAGCGAGATTGTGCAAAGGTGCCGAGCCGAGGGCGGGGTGCTCCTCGTGCAGCCTGAGCATCTGCTCTCGTTCAAGCTGATGGGCATCGAGAAGAGCTGGGCGGCACCGGCGCGGACGGGGGCAAGACACGAGAAAACAGATGGCGGCGGAGCGTTGGGGGACAGTATTGTCGGTCTGTACCGACATTTTGAGTCCGTCTCGCGTGATATTGTCGACGAGAGCGACGAGAACTTCAGCGTCAAGTTTGAGCTGATATACACCATGGGTGCGCAGGAGCCCGTTGAGATGAGCCCCGAACGGTGGACCCTGATTCAGCAGCTGCTCGACATGACCGAGACGGTCGTCCGACGGCTCGTGGCGGCAGCGGTCGAACATGAAACCGCCCACGAGGTCGAGGTGGCCGAGGGTATCATCTTCCAGGACCACCATGCCGGACGCGTCCCTCTGATCCGCATCCTGGGTGTGCCTGCAGGCCGACACCTTATCGCCGAGCTCGCTGCTACAATATGCAAACGCGGCCTCCGAGGCTTCCCGGTCCATAACCAGAACGAGCGCATGCGCCAAGCCGTCCGCAATTACATCTCGGCCGACCCGGCCGCCCCGGAGAGCATCGCGCTCGTCGAGGATGCCGACGCCGGGCTCTTCAGCAGCCCAGACGCCAAAAATGCCCTGTTGCTCCTGCGAGGCCTGCTGGCCAAGGGCGTCATCCTGTTTGCGCTCGGCCAGAAGCGATTCCGCGTCAACTACGGCCTCGCTCCCGGCCGCCGGCCGCAGACCATGCTGGCCGTGCCGTACCGAGCCAAGGATATGCCCTCGCCGCGCTCCGAGTTTAGCCACCCCGACGTCGTCATTGTGCTCACCTGCTTGAGCTACTACTACAGCGGCCTGTCTGATGCGCAGATGTACACGTGTCTCGAACTGCTCGGCGACTCGGACCAAGCCGAGCAGGAGTTCGGGAGATGGGCTGCCCAGTCGCCAGGCCTCCCGCCATCCTTCAGGCACTTTTCCTCCATTAATATCGAGGATAAGCCCCAGTGTGAGAGTACCGTCTTTCCTGCGCTGCGATGGGCGCGGCCGGTGGTGGACTTTTACCTCTCTCGCGTGGTTTTCCCCAAGGAGATGAAGCAGTTTCCCCTCAAGCTCTCCGCGTCAGGCTGGGACCTGGCCAGGCCGAAGAGGCACCCCCTGACCGGGTTCAGCGGCACGAACGACTCCAAGGACGTGCTCCCGCTGTCGGTGAGGGCCTTGGATCTGCAGCCGCACACCAACGCCGTGGTGCTCAGCACCATCCTCCGAGACGAGAACACCGTCCTGGAGGTGAGGCCGGAGAAGGGGGCGGCGGCGGCGGCCCTATCCGAGGAGATGCTGCTCGGCTTGCTGGAACGGTCGGAGCCACCGATACGGGTGATCCTCGACGTGGGCGCCCAGGTCATCGAGAGCAGCAATGCGCAGATGGCCAAGAAGCTGCTGCAGCTCGCCTCGGCCCCCGCGAGCAGCGCAGACGCCGTCATTTTCTTCAACGACGAAGGCGAGCTCTCTGTGCTGCTCCGTAACGGCGACGTTGTGCCGTTCCTCACCTCCCCATTCGCGACGCGGACCGACCGGTGCCTCGTGTTCCTCGACCAGGCGCACACGAGGGGCACCGACCGGTGCCTCGTGTTCCTCGACCAGGCCCACACGAGGGGCACCGACCTGAAGCTGCCCGACGACTACCGCGCCGCCGTCACCCTCGGACCGGGCGTGACAAAGGACACGCTGGTACAGGCGTGCATGCGGATGCGCAAGCTCGGCCGGGGCCAGTCGGTGAGCTTCCTGGTGTCGCCCGAGATGCAGAATCGGATCCGCGCGATTCGCAACGTGGCACGCGATGAACGGCCCCTCAGCGTTGCCGATGTCATCGCCTGGGCCATCTCGGAGACGTGGGACGAGGCGGTCCGCAGCGTCCCCCTGTGGGCGGTCCAAGGCATGCGCCACATCCGCCAGGAGGCAATATGGGAACGGGTCGAGGGAGAAGGAGCACAAGGTGTCTTTTCCTCGGCCGACGCGCAAGCGTACCTCGAGCCCGAGGCCATATGCTTAGAAAGCTGCTACCGACCGGCGCCGACGGCCGGGAGGGATAGCGCGGAGGAGGCGGTCGCGCTGCGGATGGCGAACCTCGACTTGGGAGATGGGGTCGAGCCCGAGAAGACGACGGCGCAGTGGCGTGCCCAGCTGTCGGCCATCCGAGCAAAGCTGGCTGCTTTCACCCACGCCACCACGACATGCGCCAGCAACTCTTCTTCGGCCCTGCAAGAGGAGCAAGAACGTGAGCTGGCGCCCGAGATGGAAGAAGAGGCGCACGTCTCTCGGCCACCGCCCCGGAAAGCCCTCCCGCACAAGCTGGACCGGCGCCTTGTGCAATTCGTCCGCACCGGATGCGCCGAAATTGCTAGCGCCGCGTTCCTCCCATGCTTCTCTGTCATGCTGACAACCAGCGCTGCTTCCTTGTTCCCCCCCGGCCTCGCCGCGTTTCCGAGCAGCTTGCTCGCAACCGAGGACTTTGCCCGCACGGTAGAGGAGACGGGGCCGCTGTATCGTTCCGATAGCTACCAGCGGGACGCTCGTGGGTTCTCGTCCGCTCCGCGCGCGCCACGGCGACCCAGAACGATACGAGCCTCAGGTCAGAGAGAATGGTGCTGGTGAGCCAGTGGGAGGCCAGCCGACTCAAGGGGGTCATCGAGAATATGGCGGCCGCCTCGGAAGAAGCAGTACCCCCTGTGACGCTGCATGCTTATCTCCCACGACCCAGCCTAACCTTTTCGTCTATGGAGCATCTCAAGACGTACACCATCCCCGCCGTGCCAGCAGGCTGGAAGGCACCCCGGGATTTGGTAATGGAGCTCAACCTCTTTGCCTGCCAGCTATATCTACGCAGCTATGACGAATACAAAAGCTTGTGCAGATATCTCGGTCTGGCATATACTGAAAACAAGGACCCAGAGACGGCGGTGCCGCCAGATGGCTTCGTCGGGAAGAGGAAATACCCCGAGTGCGAGTTCGGGTCGAGTCCCGTGGCGTTCCTAGCTAAACTATATAACGGGATTAGGGGCGACTGTGTAGGAGGCTTGGAGAAGACGCATATGGGGAAGATACTGGCCGGAGAGATTCTGACAGAGACGGATTGCTAAAAAAAAAAATTGGAAATGTGGGAATTTACTCTAGGACAGTAGCGAGGAGCAGATCTGCTACAAATTTCTTACCTTCCTCATGCTAGAACATACAGATAAACCATGTCTCGTGCAGAGCAGGTCGCTCAAGGATTACACTTACCCAAGCACCTAGATACTACTAACTGCCTTGAATATAATCAGACGCGCCTTTCCTGAACTAATGGTCCCCTTCAACTCTCTGCCAACTCCCCAGGTTCCGCCTCTTGGCCTCGGCTTAAACGACAGGGGCCCTGAACGATACTATCCCGGGCTACAAAACAGTGATTGTTTCAATTGGCGCTACTCTCCGCTCCCATGCCTTCCAGCGATACTCACCAAAAAGGTATGTCTAAAAGCCCAGATGTTACCTAGAGCCTGATTCGCTGACTCCCTTGGAAGGCCACGACCAAACCATTCTTCGTGTTGCCTACCAGGCCTTGCAAACGGCCCAGATGGATACCGAGGTTCTTACCGGAAAACAAATGTTGGGGACGGTACAACTTGGGGGCGGAGGGCTCACGCCTCCTGTCACGCCTCCTATTTCTTCCAACCTCTGACAGTGAGAGAAGCACCAGATGATGGTGACAGAGTTGCACACTTGACATAACATGGAAAAGGCTGTTTCCCGCGACGAATCTGGGCTCACCAAATTTCCTTTTTCGTACCGCGACCATGTGACGGGGCTCGCCCGGCTCAGGGCCGGCTCAGGATTGGCTCAGTCTTGCTCAGTCTTGCTCACCCTTTGAACCATTTCTGGAAGGCTGCGCCGCAGCATCCATAACAACTTCAACTCTAGCCGAGCGAGCCTAAAATTGGTCCCACATATAAAAAAAATGGCTACGCTGCCTATTATTTGCTGGGAATTTCCGACATCAACATACCCATGTTGTCTGGCGAAGGGTCCAAAGCCTTCATTCGTCTTCAGAAAAAATTCTTAGGGATTCTAAGGACCAGTCGCTATTCGCTTGGACGGCTTCGAAAGAATCTGCGATACGGACTCCCTTTCGTGCAGGATGATAGTTAGCTAGGTGCTTACCCACGGCAAGTATGCGGCAAAAGGGTCGTTATTCTCAATGAGTAAGCTCGCAAAGCCCCATTACGCGTCAATCAGGCATGTACAAGTGCCTGCCTGATATTGCAAGGCAAATCATCACAACCCTGGAAGCGACAGACGCATGGGTTCAACCCGTGAGGACGGGGCAAAGGAGGTATTCCGTACGAATCCGAGTTTAGGGTGCGTACAACTAAGGAGAAAAGGAGCAATCAATAAGGTGGAGATATATCTTGTCATAGGCTAGGTGCGTTGTCAGATGGCATGTCGGTCTATTGCGTTGGCAGAAGCTACAGAGGGTAAATGGACTAAGCTTTATTTTGCCGGCTATTTATCCTCTATTGGATTCTTTGCCAATTGCCTCCTCTTACTAACCAAATATGAGGATATAGCGTGTTGTTTGTGGTGTTTTCTTACGCTTCAGAATGACTTTTTGTCTCTGGGGTTTGTGCCTGTTTGCACACTATTGACATGGTGCACGGAATTTGACATATCTCACCCACAACCTGACGTGACAGCCCTTTTGACTTTCTCCAAGTCGTGATCTGGCCCTTTGAGCAAGAAAAAATCAACAACATCGACGGTCTCATTCTTCCCAGTCCCCAAAGCTTTCCTCTCTACGCGAATGTAGACCCCGGGATAGCCTTCAAGTTCCAGATGCCAAGAGTCGCAAGGTAGTGCCATGATATGCGAGTGGTGGAGGGATTCATCAGTGCTTGGTGGCGCAACGGCGATCAAGTCCCATAATTCCTCGTCCTTTGTCAGGGGCCGACGGAATTTGACGCAGCAGACCTTGATAGTCAGTGGCTCCACTGACCCTGATTTAGTTATGGATCTCTCGAGGCTCACACGGAGCCCCTGGTCGGGCGTTACCTTGTAGTTGTAACGCATATATTCGTTCGAATCGCCAGCAACTTTGGAACTGGACCTGAGGATATCGCACTCGGCCCAAGTGATGCGCTCTAGTCTGCTCTTGTTGGCGTGTGCAGTGATCAAATCAGAGGAGTCTCGTCGGTAGAATATGTCGCTGTGGCGCAGTTCTAGGGGCTGCTCCTTCATGATATGCCACTGCCGGATCATCTTCGCAAATCTGCTCCTGCTGAATTGTATGCCCAGTTCAAACAACTCTGGTGTCCGACCTGCATATCCCTCCCCCCAGCGTCGCATGAGGAAGCCAACAAGTGTCTCGCTGCCCTTAATGTTGCAAATCAGGGCGACAAGATATATCGGTACCGGTACGGAGAGTTTGGGATAGTCAAGATACATGACCGAATACAGGAAGGAGTCCTCCAAGTCACTGGCTGTCACAAGGCCGAGAAGCACGCCGCCGCTGACCAAAACTGGCGGATAGCTGCGGCGGAGTTCATGCGAAAACACTCCGAGGGGCTCAACATCCCTCGATGACTGGAATAGCTCAGGCCCTTGGGCAAATAGTCCGAGGAGAGGTTGTCGCTCTGCTGGAGATTTCCATGGTATCGGCTCAACTCCCAAAACCTGATCAGCATCAAGGAGTTCAACCGAGGGCGTGTCGACTAGTTTTCCCCATGCAAAGAGCGACTGATCGTGTGTCTTGAGCATGATGGCCTCCTGAAGCCGCTGAAAGGCCTTGTGTCCCTCGCCGTAGATTAGGGGTAAATTGACGTCGAAGATCCCCAGGAGGCAGTATGCGATGTCCTCTACTCTTGATGTCTTGCGTCGGGATGCCCATGACATCCTTCGAGCCACGCTGACGGTTTCGAGATCTCCACCTCGTAGGATGGCTTGGTCAATCCCGGTTATGTCGGAGATCTGATCGCACATGTTGGCTTTTGTGTCGATGTATTCCCACGTCTTCGAGTAGAAGCGTTCATCTTTTGGTGCGATAAGCTCCTGCAAGGTCCATCCTCTGGTAAACCATCGGGAAGCGGCTAGTTCGGCGCTTGAATGAAGCGTCTCGACATCCGCGAGGTAGGTGTAACATGCGGTGGCGTTCTGATACCACCGAAACATGGCGTTGATAGCCTCGGTCAGCTCGGCACTACTCGTTTTGTCGATGCAGCAACTGGGGAGTTTTAGCACGATGGGTGATGAAAAGCAATGGGTGATGAAAAGCACAGGGTGACGAACGTGTCGACCCAGACCCACTCGAATCCATCCCGAGCGGCCTGAGCACGGAAGCTCTCGATCTTCACGAAACCGGACTTTTGGCCGATATCTGAAGTTTTGTTGTCCTCCCACTGCCGAAAACTGACTTCTTGCTCGGATTCCCACGTGTGGGAGAGGATGGAATATTCAGGGATGTCGTCATCCGAGAATTCCCGCATGAGACCACTGTGCGTATTGAGAAGGCGCATCGCAGCAGCTGGGGCCCTTGGGCATCGCACCAGACGGCGCCTTCAACAACGATGGCCGTCCCGGGAAGATGGTCGACGGATTGATTGCTCCTCACAGAGTTGAGCCACTTGACGTGAATGGAGAGTGCAAGAGAATACCCACCTAGGAGCGATGAAGGGTCAGGCTGCGCATTATTGTTGAATCTCGATTTTAGGCAGCTACGCCCAAGGTCGGTGTGCTGAGGAAGACCCTGAGTATGACGCTCATACCGCAAAGAGGCCCGTGCGTTACAGTGATTTTGTCTAGCGCCTCCCTACCCAGTTGCGCGAGGGCTTGGGACGTTGACCCAACTCTCCCTGCATCACCGCTTAACCAAATGGACCCCTCATGGAACAAGCCACAGACGATAGCCCCTTGCGCAGGTGTACGCGATTGACCCCAAGGCCCTTCACAAGACCAGCGTCGTCAATCCTACGACTGCATGGTACAGCATGCTAACCCGGAGCATCAAAGGTCCCACCGAAGGACGCTCCGTCGCCCTAAAAGAGGGTTCTCCCTCGCACTTGCAATGGCAGCCTAGCATTGTCTCCTTCCTCGCGTCACCAAATACCTAGGAATGCGCAGGGAGGACCCTGGTCCTTCGTTGTTTCAACAGGGCGAAACCCGGCGATGAAGCCATCGTGGTCGACACCAGCGATGCGTATCAGTTTCAATCTGACGGGGGTGGAAGACATGTGCGTAAGGTCACTAGGACAACCATGCCAGCATCCCTAAAGCGGATTCTCGGGAACTTAGGCTCGTATTCTAGATCCTTTAGTCTAACGAATGCCAAAATAAAATTCGGAGTAGTGGATTTCATCAAGCCTCTTATAAAGCCGAAAACACAAATAGCCAGCTGGCCTCGATCACTTCCACTCAGACTCGGAACTTGGGTCCATTACCTAATACGTTAAATGCTTCGGCGCCCGATCCTCAAAGTCGAGGGTTTCGGAAGCTGTATATCGGATGGATACCTAATGTTGGGCGGCCATGATCACCTGACTTGATTCGGCTCACCTTCCCTAAGATAGCTCGCATTAGTGTGTTCTAGGGACCAACACCAAGGACTTAACAAAAGCAAGTGCAACCCGACAAGGTAGATTCAGATTAGGGCTGTCAGATAAAGCATTATAACCACCAAAATCAAATACTTTTTTCTGTCTTGTTGTGCTGAATCAGAGACTAATACAATCACCTAGACGTCGCAACACAGCTGATGGAAAAGACCATCGATGATCTGGCTAATTCGGACTTACCTGTGCCCCCTGGGTACGAGCACTGGGTCTTCGTCTCTCGCACGTTGCTGCAATGCTTTCATGCTGTTGATGACAGCGGCGTTAGTGATACAGCGTTGGAGCATGGAGTTTTCGCAGTGGCGCATCGGGTCGCTCCAGAGCATCCTCGGGAATTTCCTCTATGTTAGCTTTAACACTAGTTTACATGAAGATCGAAGAGGCAGGGAACGACGTGGCGCATGCGGCCTTCTTCCGTACTGGAAGTAGTACTCTTCGGCAACAAGCTTCGATTAACCAACTTAACCTGAGTCTTGACTACCAGCAGTGTGCTCCCCTGGAATAACTATATCTTCACGGTCCGTATCCGCCCTCAATGATGTCGGATTTTTATTGCCGAAATGCACATGTCCATTCCAAGCCTTCCACGATAACAGTCTTGTCGTGTTGAACGGGGTGGAAGGTTTTATATTCGTGATATTCGTAATCCTCATCACTGCTTTGGTCATCCCTTTTCTTCATGGTTAGCGAAAGGTTGGGGTCAATACCAATGCATCCTACTTTAGACATTGGTAAGGAAGTTGGATGGCTGTCGCTCGGTATGCGCCTTGATACTTGATGGGGAATGCGTGGGATATAACGGGATGGTCGTGAATGTGGATTTTGAAAGGAAAACGCGTCAGGCGATGATGTGAACGCCGACGAGATCTATCTGTGCGGGGCACGCAGCGTCTTTCGTGTCAATGGTCGGTTGCTTGCGTGCCGGCTGCCGGGACGTTTGGTTTGTGGAACTGCCTGCGCACCCTCAGGGTTATTACGGCCGCAAAACCGCTTCGACATACGCTTTGCTTAGGCAACGTGAATCACGTAATCACCAGAAGAGCACGATGTTTCGCAATTTTTTTTATTGGGGCAGCAACGAACAGATTGCGGAAGCTGCCGGCTTGACGTGGCTCAGTCCCTGCCCTGTGGCCGTGCGGGGACCCCCTTAGCACTGCATTGTGGCGCGGAAGTCTCTGACCGCACCTAAGTGGCGTTATAACTAACTCTACAGTGACAACTTAGACTGCGTGACAGTGCAAATTGCGCTAGCTGCGGATAATAAAACGACTTCGGAGACGAGATAGACGATACTAAGAGCTAGAGAAGCGGCTCTAAGTTGTGAGCGGAAGGGAGACACTTTCGCTGAAGACTGGATTTGATGGTGTGACTTGGCTCGGGCATTTCTTAGCTTAACGGGGCCCTGATTTGCTCCCAGCACCTGTGTGTTCCAGACTTTTCACCAATCCCGCGCCTTCCTTCCAGGTTGATTGAACGGCTGTGGGCTGCCTCGCGCCTGCTGGCGCTTCCTGGGCTCTGCCCGTTCCCCATGCTTCAAGTTCGCTCCTCGACCTCATCCACGGATTCCACTCAAAACCACATCTTTTCTTTGCCCCATCCACCGACTTTGTTCTGCCTCCAGGTTTTTTGCAGAGATCTCGCATGCATGTTGTCGGACGTCCATTGCAGTAAACTGCAGCCGTCTTAGCCCCAACAGTGTTTTCGGTCAAGCGCTGGGCTCAGACCTATCCCAGCCCCTGGAGGTGGAAATTAGATAAAGTCTCAGACCACGCCTGTGCGGCAACCGAGAGGGACTTCAGTGCGACCAACAAGGCTGCAGTCCTACTTTTTGCTCCGAATATAAAAATTCAGTCCCTGGTACATTTTCGGGGGAACTGTCGAGTGCTCGTAGAAAGGCCCCCAAAAAACTTCAATTTATTTTCTCCTCTGCACTGTCACTGTCACTGTCACTGCCGCCAACATGGATGCCCAGCAGACTTCAACGTCTGACAGCATGGACACGACCCCTAAGTTCCAATACCAACCGCTAGCCCCGGGTCAGATCCGCCTCCTCCAGCTCACTTGTTGCGATTCATGTTCCGAGCTCCACTGCACGCTTACGCCCGTCTCGATTGGTTCGCACCCCGTGTATTCGGCCCTCTCATACACCTGGGGCAGACCCGAGCCCTACCACAAGTTATTTGTGGACCGCCACAATTCGGTCCTCATGATCCAAAATAATCTCGCCGCCGCTCTGAACCACTTCCCGAGTTACATCGGCAAGTATTTGTGGATTGATGCGGTGTGCATCAACCAGCAAGACAATGCAGAGAAATCCGACCAGGTTGCGAGAATGGCGCAGATCTACCAACAGGCAGAGGAGGTCATCTCTTGGCTTGGCGAGGAAGAAGGGGGCAGCAATCTTGCCATGGAAAGCATCGAGCGATATGGTGGAGCGGCGCTCGAAGCTGGGATTTTGTCGCTTCCGCCCAGCGTCTGGAAGACATGGCCCGAGGTTGGAGATGATGTGCCACCCGAGCTCCAGGAGGTCAAGAAACGCATCTTTGAGCTGTTCTCTGCAGCAGCGGAAGCGGACAAGACCAACAGTCCCGAGGCCTTCGACAGGACTGAATTCGCTACCCTGACAAATCGCCCTTACTTTTCACGCTTGTGGATCAAGCAGGAGGTGGCCCTCGCCAGAAAAATCCATCTTGTCTGCGGAAAAAGAACCAGCTCGTTTGAGCATCTCGCCAGCGCATTTCTGTTTTTCGCCACCTACACGGCGTGGGAGAGCTCTCAGTGGCAGGAAGGCTGGTTGGCAAGTCCACCCAAGCACTTGATCATGGTGGAAACCGAGTCGGGAGGTTGGGAGGTTAAAAACACAGCCCAGCCAAGCGCTGCCATCGGTCCTCTGATGTCTCTTCGCCGAAAGCTTCATCAGGAAAAGACGCGACCGACGCTGTTTTGGCTGCTGAAATCTTTCCACGTGGGGTTGAACCAATGGCGGAGCAGTATGTGCATGGACCCCAGAGACAAAATATTCGGTCTCCTTGGAATGGTGGAGGACGACCACGACGACGTTACAACGCCTGTTGCTCAGACTCTGATCGATTACTCTCAGCCGGTTGAGTCAGTTTACGAAACCGTTGCCCGGAAGTTCTTGCGAGACGGCATCATCGATACTCTTCTCTTCTGCCGGGCCGACTCGGAGCCGTCACCGAACCGATTAGTACTACCGTCTTGGGTGCCTGATTGGGACCGCGATAATCGTACTAGTAACTCGGAGCTCTCAACGAAACCCCCGATCCCAGATCCTTGGGGTAGTGGCGGCATCTACCGAGCCTCGGGCGAGAAAGAGCAAACTTTTGATCTCAACACCGGGCCGATCCGGCCTGGCATCCTAGTTCTCCAAGGCACACTTGTTGGCCATGTTTCGGCAGTCGGAACCGTCTGGAACACCCTGCGGTCTCCGAATTCAGAGCCTCACTTTTGGTTCAATGTTCCTGGTGCCCAGCGCTTGTTCGCCGAGGTGAAGTCTTTCTTGGAGGACTCCTCCACATACACGGCCCAAGCCAAAATGGAGGCGACCTGGCGCATACCCATTGGCGACAGGGAATTGCATCCAGAGTCCAGGCAATGGCAACGGGCCACGAGCGAAAGAAGCCAGGGTATGCATCAACGAATCACAGCTGCTCGGGCTGCTAGGCTGAGCGGAGACGACATCGCAGGCACTCATTCCTATCAGTCTATCATGCAGGCTACCCACGATGCCAAGCCATTCCTGTTAAAGGGGGGGAAACTGGGCGGCTTGGATAATAAATATGTCGGGTTATGTCCAGGGGAGACGCGGCCGGGGGATGTTGTCGCGATTTTATTCGGTGCAACGGTCCCCTTTGTGCTCCGGCCGGGACCTGGTGCGGGTGAAAACGGGTTTAAACTCGTGGGTGAGGCATATGTTTATGGGATTATGGATGGCGAATACGTTCGGGGAGACTGTCACGCGGAGATGTTTATCTTGTGTTAGCATTTCGCACCAGGGGAAGAAGGGCGATGGTCAAGGGCCGCGTAGGCATGACGCTTAACTTGACATCGTCGGACGAATTTAATCCACCGTTACAAGCCATACCCCATTTGCACCGAGCCAGCTTTAACAACCGCCCCTGATTTGTATGTGCCTAACACAAGCCAGCCCATACCTTCCAGTAGCAGCCTCCATTGCTATATTAATTTTGGTGCGGTCCAATCCACATAACGCTTCAGATCTAAGTTGAACTTCGCGTCAAGCTTCCAGATCTTGGTATCAACAGCGTTCTACCCCAATAAAAAGCGATTGAAGAAGGCTGCAACGTCGGTATTCTGATTAGACGGCAGCTGGTGGTGGGAGGAACCGTGAGCGACCTAGGAGAAGCCTATGGTATTGGTTGCGCTAAGGGCCTCGTAGATCATCCTTGCGGCGGTAGTATAGCCATAGGAGCGTTCTCGTGAGGCAGAGTCCTATAGCCTTGTGTCAGGATGACGGAGATGATCTTGAAGACGACTCAGCAAAAGATGAACATAGTCCTTCTAGTTATAGACAACTATGCTATGTAATCCTTGCCTACCCCAGAGTGAGGTCTGAAGGGTGGCTGCATGACAGAAATATTTGATGAATAAGAACACGGTCGGGGCCGTCTAATCCAGATTACGCAGCTGTTTGCTCCGAGGAAGAGAACAGCCCGCAGAACGAGCTGTCTGCGCACTCTCCTCACGAGAAAAATGGATTTCATATGGAGGCTGATGAAGACGGCTTATCCATGCGAATGCCGGAATGGTTGGTGGAGAAGATTTGTCCTCCAATCAAAACAATGGTACCAGCCAGTAGCCCGGTGCAAATTTAAATGCCCGGGCCTCAATGCACGCTTCATAATTGGGCCTGGGATTTGGGGAGGGTTAGTACGGTACAGTGTGTGCCAAGGTTTCATCTGCTATTGGCTGGTGGCTGGGGTTTATGACCTTAGCATGTTGGAGCGGCAAGGTTTCGTGGCTGGGTGGGTAAATGGATCAGGTCCTCCGCCAAGTGCTTTCTCAGAACCAAGGTTTAGGTAAGGTAGGTAGGCACCAAGTTTACTCGTATCCAAAGAAGTGTAAAACCTCCGAAATAAATTATCGGAACTTGAGACTGGAGGCTAAAGAAGCTGGATATTTATTAATGGTTCGGAATGTATCTCTCAAGTTGGGGCGGAATAATACGCCTAGAACCTTGGGCCTTATAAGCCTTTCCAAGGGAGCCAAAAGGACCACCAGTAAAAAGGACTATCCCAGTCCATTGCGGTGGTCACCGAACGACAGAGATTGAGTGCTCAAAAAGCGAAGGCAGTTGAGACTAACTTAGATTCTCAATTCCTTTTCATGTGTTTGCGCACAGGCGGTCCCAGCAGCAATGGCAGGTCCCCAGTTTACGACAGCAACCCATGTCTGCATGCTACTGCTTAGCCTCCTGCTGATGCTCGAAGCTGCCGAGGCGGTTTCTAACGCAAATCGACAGCAACAGAATGTACCCCCTGTTGGCCGTGAGCGCGTCAGCCTCAACAGGGGTTGGCACTTTCAGCGGTGGGAGTCCAACCCGGACAAGCTCATCTACGACAAGCGCCAAGACACCCCAGACCAAGCCCAGGTGCTGAAGTCCTGGATCCTTCCTTCGGCGAACGATTTCATCAGCGACCCAGCTAAGCACCACAAGCGGCCTACGGGCGATCCGACCGGCGATATACTCTTCGCGGCGGCAACCTATGACGACAGCGACTGGGAGGCAGTAGACTTGCCACACGACTGGGCCATCAAGGGGCCATTCTACACGGCCGAAAATGCAGTAGTCGGTGGCGGTATGGGCCGTCTACCGATTCAAGGCGTTGCATGGTACCGTCGCAAGTTGTCCATGGGTCCCGGGGATCAAGGCAGACGTGCATACTTGGACATCGATGGCGCTATGTCGTATGCCATGGTCTGGATTAATGGTCACCTGGCTGGGGGCTGGTCTTTTGGCTACAACTCGTTCCGTATTGACCTTACGCCGTACCTCAAGCCTGGTGACGATAACCAGTTAGCCATACGTCTCGATAACCCGGTCCAGTCGTCTCGCTGGTATCCCGGCAGCGGTCTCTACCGTAACGTCTGGCTGGTGAAGGTCGATGAGATCCACGTGGGTCACTGGGGCACGTTCATCACGACCGAGGGCGCGACTGCCGAGAGGGCGACCATTCAGCTATCCGTGCAGGTTGAAAATAGCGGCAAGGAGGATCGGGAAATTAAAATCCTCACCGAGGTACACGGGTTCGACCCCAAGACCGGGAAGCCAGGCCAAAGCGTACTAGCCGAGTTCGCCCCCAAAGTGATCACCGTTACCGCCGGCCAGAGGCAGACAGTCCGCACCTCAGTCACGATAGAGAAGCCGCAGCTCTGGGGCCCGCCACCAACGCAGCGGCCGAACCTGCATGTGGCGGTGACGCAGCTGGTCACGGGCAACAAGACGATCGACACGTACGAGACGCGCTTTGGCATCCGTGCCCTCAAGGCGACCGGCGAGGGTCTGCTCGTCAACGGCGAGCGTATCTACCTCAAAGGCGTCAACCAGCACCATGATTTAGGCGCCATCGGTGCTGCTTTCAACTACCGCGCGGCGCAGCGTCAGCTCGAGATACTCCGCGAGCTAGGGAGTAACGCAATACGCATGTCGCATAACCCGCCTGCCCCTGAGTTACTCGATCTGGCGGATGAGATGGGCTTTCTCGTTATGGACGAGGCGTTCGACTGCTGGCAGAAGCAGAAGAACCCGAATGATTTCCACCTCATCTTTAACGATTGGTCCGAAGCTGATGTGCGGGCCATGATACGCCGCGACCGCAACCACCCCTCTATCTTCGCATGGAGCATCGGGAATGAGGTAGGCGAACAGACGGACGGAGCGAACGGCGAAAGCATTGGCCGGCGGCTGAGCGCCATCGTCCACGAAGAGGACCCTTTCCGCGGCAGCACGGCTTCGATGAACGTGGCGAAACCAGACCAGCCGTTCCCGAAGGCCCTCGATGTAATGAGTCTCAACTACCAAGGCGAAGGCATTCGCGATTCAGGCGCCTACGCCGGCTTCCAAGGCACTCGCACGCCACCCCTGTACCCAGACTTTCACAGCGCTTTCCCCAATGCCCTTCTCCTTAGCAGCGAGACAGCAGCAGCCCTCAGCACCCGCGGTACCTATTTCTTCCCCGTGGCCAAAGAGTTCAGTGCGCCACAAACCGACCAACCCGGCGGTGGTGGTAATCCACAGCTGCGGCAGGTAAGCGCCTACGAGCTGTATACGACGCCGTTCGGTGCTTCCCCCGATAAGGTATTCAAGAAGCAGGACGAGAACCCGTACGTCGCCGGCGAATTCGTCTGGACAGGCTGGGACTACCTGGGCGAACCGACGCCGTACTACTCGGCACGTAGCTCGTATTTTGGTATTGTCGATCTTTGTGGCTTCAAGAAAGACCGGTTCCACCTGTACCAAGCGCGGTGGCGACCGGATCTCAAGACCGCCCATCTCCTCCCGCACTGGAACTGGCCTGCCCGCACGGGCGAGGTGACCCCTGTGCATGTCTTCTCCGCCGCCAATGAGGCCGAGCTCTTCCTGAACGGCAAAACTCAAGGGAGAGTCAAGAAGGAGGCCTCCAACTATCGTTTCCGGTGGGATAATGTCAAGTACGAGGCTGGCGAGCTGCATGTTGTAACCTACAAGGACGGCAAGACGTGGGCGAACGACACTGTTCGCACCACCGGACCGCCCGCGCGGCTGCGACTGCAAGCCGACCGCGCCCAGATCGAGGCAGACGGCTACGATCTGTCGTTCCTTACGCTTGAAGTGGTTGATGAGGGCGGTGAGGTTGTACCGGATGCGAGCAACCTTGTTACCTTTGCTGTTTCCTCTGGAGAGGGCGAGATTGTGGCCACCGACAACGGCAACCCCTACGATATGACCGCCTTTACGTCCAAGCAGCGCAAGGCCTTCAGTGGCATGGCGCTGTGTATTGTGCGTGCAAAGCCGGGTGTGAAGGGCGCCTTCACCGTGACAGCGACGGTTGGGCAGCTTCTTGGCGCGAATGTCACGATAGTAGCGCAATAACACCTTAGATCTAACGGGCTGATTTCTTCCACTTTTGCTAACATTGTGGAGCGATTCCCGGTGTCGTAGAGAAAGTCGAAGATGGATTGTGCGGAGGAACAAAAAGTGTTGGATAGCGGTATTGACAAGGCCGGGGGCAGGCGCGGGTACCAGCGGAGGAGTCAGGACATAGATAGAGATCGGTTCTGGTGAAGAGACCCGGAGGCGCTTTGTAGTTGTTGGAGTCTCGCGGTGGGATGCTACCCACTTCGAGGAAAACATGCTTAAGAACATTAGCAGATACGCCAAAGAAAAGTAGGATGGACACTACCGCGGAGAGAAGGATATAAGGCCCCAAGCTCTTTAATCTCCAATAAATTCCGGGACATGCACCGCATGTCTGGATTGACCAAGGTCCGCTGAGCCGCAAGGGAACAATACCCGCGCTGGACTTTGACGAGTAGCTGGCAATCGAGCAACAACAGCCTGGACTACGGTATCGATCTCCATGGCATTTATTAAGGGGTTTGCTCCGGAGACCCCCGATAAATCTCCCGCGACCCCCCTCCCCACATAAAACCCACACCTGCCACCTGCATCGAAAACATTGAATTACCCATACAAAACGGGGGCATCTCGATACACCAGTCAGGTCAGGCTGCATCGTACCAGCGCCCAGCACCCAGGGTCATGATCGCACAGTTGGATTGATCGCACAGTCGGATTGACCGCGCAGTTGATCGCGCAGTCGATCGTGCAGTTGGATTAATCGTGCAGTCGGATCAATCGTACAATCGAATTGATCGCGTGGTTGGATTGATCACGCAGTTGGATTGATCGCGCAGCCGGATTGATCGGGCAACTGAGGCTGTGGTGTTGTGCAAGTGACTGACAGGGAAACGTGAAATTCTGACTTTTTCCAGTACAAAACCTTGGCTTTCAAATGCCCAGGTGTCTGGCACTGGCACAGATGGAGATGGGGGGGGCGCTGGAGATTTATCGGGGGTCTCCGGAGCAAACCCCTTTATTAAAGAATCGAACCTTCAGGGCAGTTACCCAAGGCGGCCAGGGTGGCGATGAGGGTGGCACCAAAGAACTTCGTTGTGGCGGGTAGTGGCTGTAGTAGTGGTGGTGTTACGAGGTGTGATTAATGAGTGACGGTTGGATAAGTCTAGAACGAGTGACTTTGCAAAAGAGTGACGCAAGAGATGAGCTAATGATGGGATTAGCCTTTGAGACGAGAGGACAGGTCTAGTGCTTTCTACCCTTCTATCGTCACTTCAAATAGTCGGCATTCGCCGTGTTCATCTCGTCCACGCCCCTGCATCCCCAGATGGTAGCGTTACGGTCCCTGCCATGTGTGGGGCTGTTATTTTAATGGTGGAATTGAAGTGATATAGCCTCTGAGTTGTAATGGTCTCAATAGTTTGCTGATGTCCACGGCTTTACTGGAAGGGGTGGACAAGGCATTGTGCAAA
>Ga0247760_1001831_pt1 | contig 18173 bp, 20 predicted proteins | sample UWRJL171409R4_FD_179936 | JGI IMG/M metagenome (GOLD analysis project Ga0247760, IMG submission 179936) | Plant litter microbial communities from Arlington Agricultural Research Station in Wisconsin, United States - UWRJ-L171-409R-4 | ecosystem: Environmental > Terrestrial > Plant litter >... | reverse complement strand
GCTTTTCGGACACGGGGGTCTCCTAGGTCGCCCGATGGGGCAATGGGGCAATGGCCAGAATGGCGGTCGGGACCGAAGAGAGAGGAGCGGTGAGATGGGAAGGAGCAGTCAGCTACTCTGTTCTCTCCCCATTTTAAAGCGGGCCAAGATCAATTGTGAAGGTCGCCAAAGATACGAGGCTTCGATGGTCCGAAGACGAGAGCCCGAGTCTGCATTGACGGCGGAATTGAGCAACAAATCCGCCAGACCGGACTCCGCCACTCACTCACTGCTTGGCCTGGGAAGAGTGTCAGATAATCTGTGTCAGATAATTTCTCAGGCTCTGCTGCCCAACGCGGGATGCTCGAACGACCCCGCACCGCGACGATGGCTGTCGAACACCCCGCCAGATATGCACATCTCCCATTCGGGCCCAGACGCGCTAGCGGGTGCCAATGCGGCGTGACAGTTGGGAACAGCACTTGCACCGATTCAGCATGGTGTTCGGACACGGAGAGTGGCAGGCCAATACCAGGTACGGACACCGCGATTTTCCCTTTTTAGTCGCCGCACGCGCGAGGAGCCATGATGCAATGCAGGGCCCGCATGCAGGTGCGGGTGTACCTAAAGACGTTTGCGGGCCAGTCGATGCGAGAGGGGCAGCGTCCGAGGATTGGGCCGGCCCAAAACAAAAAAAGAAAGAAAGGCGTGGACAAGACGTGGGCGAGAGCGTGCTGGCTCAGGTATAAGAGGTCGCCGTCTCACCAAGGGCGAGCCGGCCAACTCTCTACTCTCTCTCCATCCAACAACTTTATCACTTTACTCAGTCTTCTTCAATCACCAAGCACAATGGCTATCCCTATCGGCAGCTTCGGCAACAACTCGGCCGTCGGAGGCCAGATCAACGCCAAGCTCCTCCCCGAGTTCGAGAGTAGGTACCCCAGGAATGGGAGCCGCTCAAGTTCTGTCTCGTGTGGGCCGAGCTGAAGCTAACGCCGTGCCACCGCAGTTGTCCACGCCAGCTTGGATCTCGCCACTGCTCTCTCGGAGCTGGTCCCCCTTGCCTCGGGCAAGACCGACATCGCCCCCAGCTCGGGACTCGGCACCAACGCCGGGGCTGACGCCAGCGCGCGGAAGGTGCCCAAGGCCGTCATCGTCGGCGGAACCGTGCCGGCGGGCGAGGCCGAGGAGTTCAAGGCTGCCCTTGCTGCCGCGGCACCAGGCGTCAAGATCGTCAGCATCACGCGTGAGGACATTGTGGCCGCCGGCGGGAGCGGCCCCGACGCCGAGCTCATCACCAAGCTCATCAAGGAGAAGCTGGTTGCGCTGAGCTTGTAAGAGCTTGCTGCCATGTTGGAAGTCACGGCCGCCTTGTGTTGCGGGTCACCGTCAAGTCATTGGATAGATCAGAGCACCTAGACAGACACTCTCGAGGCATATTTACTCATTGACACTACCTCCTATGTGTGTACCTTACTTGTGTGCGGCCCGCTTCGCATCCTCGATGATAACGCCGGCGGCAACTTCGGCAATGCCATAGGCCGCAGTCTGTATGTGGGCGGACAGCAGCACGGGGATGACGCTGCAGTCCACGACCCGCAGGTTCTCGGTCCCGTAGACAACAAGATCGGCATCCACCACGCCGCCGTCGGCCTCTGGCAGCATGGCACAAGTCCCGACGGGGTGGTAGAAGCTGCCCATGGTCTTTGCGGCGAACTCGCGCCACTGCGCCGCGGTCTGGACGGCGGGGCTCGGCTCGACCTCGGCGTCGACGTCCCAGATGTCGGCCATCGGCTTGGTGGCGGCCACCTTGCGCGCAAAGCTGGCGCCCTCGACCAGCGCCTGCAGGTCGTACGGGTGCGAGAGGTAGCGCGGATCGATGACGGGCGCGCCCCGCGGCTCGGTCGGGTTGATGTGCACGCTGCCGCGGCTCATCGGATGCATGACCGACGTGATGAGCGTGGCAAAGCCCCCGCTACCGGGGTAGGGCGTTGCCCCCACAAAGTTGCTCTCCATGATGATCTCGAGCTGCGGCACCGACGGGTCCTTGAGAAAGTCCCGCTTCTTGCTGCTCACAACACCCCCACTAACACTCCCACTAACACTCCCACTAACACCGCTCTGCGCCAGGCGCAGCAGGGCGGCCTCGGACGAGTTGCCCACCTGGCCCCAGTTGACAAAGGCATAGGCCGAGGATGTGTAGTCGTACCACGAGACCTTGCCCTCCAGCCACAGACGCATCTGCTCTGTCGCGTACGGCCCGCTGCTCTCGTAGATCATGGGATCAAACGACGTGAAGTTCTTCTTGAGTCGGTAGACATTCGACAGCCGGATGTGGTCCTGGTAGTTCTCGCCGACCCCGGCAAGCTCCTTCAGGGCATCGATGCCGGCCGACCTGAGGAGCTTTGTCTGGCCCACGCCCGAGAGCTCGAGCAAACCCGGGCTCTGGATCGAACCCGCCGAGAGGATCACTTCCCGACGAGCTGTGATCTTTGTTCCATTGTCGAGAACGACGCCAGTGGCCCTCAGCGGCTTAGACCCAGCCGCAAACTCGACTTTTGCCACGCGGGTGCCGGTGCGGACCTGGAGGTTAGCCCCTGCCAGGGGGAGGTACCCCGTCGCGCTGTTGGACCGTGTCCAGCCGGTGACGTCGATGTTCGTGGGCTGGAACATGACGCCGACCGGCGTGCCTCCCAGCGACCCGCCGTCGTTGGTGGGCACCCCCAAGCTGTTGAGCGTCGGCTTCCAGGTGCCCAATATCTCGGGGACGATGCGGTTGTATGTCGTCCGTATGGGTCCCGCTCTGCCGTGTCTGTCGCCATCCTCGCCCGTAAAGTTCTCCGACTTGAGCATTGCGGTGATCATCCCATCCCAGTTCCACCGCTTGGTGTTGTTGATGAGCGCCCCCCACGCGTCGTACTCAGCAGCCGCCGCACGGTCGTAGCACAGGTAGTTCAGGGCCGCCGAGCCCCCAAGCACCTTGCCGCGGTTGACGTCGATGGTCCGATTCCCGAGATGCGGCTGGGCCGAGGTGGTGAAATTCCAGTCGTAAACAGACCCAAGTCCCGAGCCTCTCATTCCCGGCACCGTGATGCGCAGTTCATCGATGGGGGCTGCCGGTCCCGCTTCGAGGACGAGAATCTGCGCATCCGGGAGCCCAGTGCTGAGCCGAGTCGCCAGGGCAAGTCCCGCAGTTCCACCCCCAACAATAATCTGCTCGCGAGTGGTGAGTTGACGTCAAAGGTTGACAGGAACACGAAACAGACTTACATAGTCGAAGGAGTCCTCCTTGGCCGCAGCCGAAACGGCCGACGCAAAGGCCGTGACCCAAAGGTGGTTGAGCAACATCTTGAGCTCTCAGTTCCGTCCAGTTACACTGGATGTCGAAATTGCCATTGTGTGTTACTTGACAGAAAGACACCTTCCTTTATATGTCGGCAGTACCTTCAAGGTTGTAGCTCCTCCGATGTAACTATAAATCCTGGGCGTCGTCCTCCAATCCCGGGCAGCACTTTGACGCTGTCATCTTGCCGAAGTGACCTTACATCCCCATCAGTGTTTGCTCGCGTCACACAGGCTCCACAGCCGACGTGAGGGTCATTCGCTCAGGGACTTCCCCGCCCGCTCGCAGATTACCTGGACGGGGTTTATCTGGTACGGGAGCTGGGACAGCCGGCCCCAGCTTTAGCCGCTTTGGTGAAAAAAAAAACAGCCATTCCGCTATTCCGCTATTCCGCGATCCCATCTCTCTTCGAATCCCAGCCCCGTCAGCACAGGGGCATTATCCCAGGGCAGGCCAGTGGATCCGCTTTGGATGAAAGATCCTTGGAAGTCCCAACGGCTCGGCAGGTGCGTTTCTGCACGTGCACTTCAATAATACCGTCGGCGCTTCCCCGCGCCTGGTCTCGCCGGAATCTGAATGCTCGGCATTTCACTGACCCAAACATTGCCAGGTTACCTAAGGGTCCATCTTCGACTTGTCCATCGCGTTCGCCACGAGTATATCTGCCTCAGCATGGGCACTCCGTCGGCCTATCTCCCCCCGTCTCTGTCGGCCGAATCCATCCAGGCCCTCTGCGCGTCGGTGCAACTCCCCAAACCAAACCATGTGACCCCGCTGGCCGTCACGGCCGAGTACCACTCCATCTACCTACTCTCGTTCGATGCGACAGCAACGCGGTGCATCAAACCTGCGTTGCAACCTGGAAGCGTGGGGTCCGGTGGCTCCGCAACCTTGGTGCTTCGTGTCTCAGGCCGGCATCTCCCTGGCATCAAGACTCGGAACGAAGTTGGTGTGGTGCGGTGGGTTCGCCAGCACACCAGCATCCCTGTGCCGGCCGTCATACGCTTCGATGACAGCGAGAAGAACCCCATTGGCCACGAGTTCACGCTGCTGGAAAAGGCCTCCGGCGTCAGCGTCGACACCGTCTACGACACGCTGACCGACGGCCAGAAGCACAGACTTGTCGAGCAGCTGGCCGGATATCTGAACCAGCTCCACAGCAAGCCGTGGCCTCGCTGCGTTGGCGGCCTAGTCCCTCGCGAGGCCACCGACCAAGTGCAGCCAGGGCCACCGGTCGAGGAGACATTCTGGCAGAAGCCCGACATTGATCGGCTGTGGCCAGGCCAGACACTCGAGTTGCTCAATCCCGTCGCGGATGGCGCCTTTGGCAGCTACACGGCGTACATCGCCGCAAGCATCGAACGGTACATATATGCGATTAACCAGCATGACTCTCTCACCCCTTTTCGCGACATGATCCCTCGCCTCTCGGCGTTTGTGGACATCATTCGCACGCCTGAGAACGCCTCGCTCGACGACGCCGTGTACGTACTTGCCCACAAGGACCTGCACTTTGGGAACATCATGTGCGACCCCGCAGGAGGAGAGGAGATACCCATCACAGCTATTCTGGACTGGGAGTTCTCTGGTATTGTGCCAGCCAACCGATGGAACCCCCCTAGAGCTTTCTTGTAAGTGAAAGTAAAACGGTGTGTGGATAAGACTGGCTTCTACTAACAGACGGTGCTTAGATGGAACACCAAACGCGATGACAATTCGAAGACCGAGCAAGAGAAGTTGGAGGCATTGTTTCGTAACATCGCCAAACAAACAGCGCCCCGGATGCTCGACGAAATGGAACCCTCATCACGCCAGGAAGCCATGCAGGCTGTCCAGAGCTATGTCCGGGCCATCGTCGAGGTATGCCCCCGCGGCCAATGTGCCGACAAGGTGTTGAGCTGGAGGGCCGTTGCTGAAACGAATATGGAGGTATTTGGTGTTTGACCATTCGTACGTGCTTTCTTGATATCACATTACGTGGTGATACTACCTGGTGATCCACGGAGAGGAGGCACCAACAAAGGGGTGGGGAAACATGGTCTCGAGCTCAGAGTCAGCAACTTGGGATTGAGAAAACGGCACGAGATGCGTTAGTGACGGGGATAAAAAGCCTGGCTGAAGCTTCAGAGTCGCTACGGTAGCAATCTACCTAGGTATTGGGAATATCTATCGCCCTGTCTGTACACCAAATGGCACTGCTTTCCACAACACCTTCACACCAAACCACCAGAGCTCATCCTGCCAGGTATTCCAGTAATGGCTTCCAAACGGCGTGACCCTGTTGATGTATCGAATTCCCACAGCGTCGAGCGCGGTTTGTAGGTCTCGAGCCTGAGGGAAGACAAAATCGTACAGGCCATATGCAATCATGATACCCTTCTGAGTCAGCTGGGGGTTGGCAGCGACCGAGGAGGCATTGATATATGGCGCATTAGTGGCAGGAGAGAACATGCCGTAATAGTCGAACTTATCGGTGGCGTTAACAAACATCTCGTACGCCAGAACGCCCCCCATAGAAAGGCCAGCAAATGCTCTACAACCAGCATTGCGATACACGTCATAATGTTCTTCCACCCACGGAAACAGGAACGCCTCAAAATTTTGGCGAACAAGGGGAGCTGGCGGCACAGGCACGCTGTTGGATTTGTTGCCGTATATGAAGCGCGGGCCCTCCAAGTCGAGATTGTAAAACGAGGGCATGACCACTACCGTCGGCGGGATGTGGCCGAGGCGGATCAAATTATCCATGATGTGGCTCATACGACCCAGGTTCTCCCAGTCGGCGCCATTGCCGCCCGCCCCGTGTGAGAGGTAGAGCAGAGGATATCGCTTCCCCAGAACGCGCCCATACTCCGCTGGCAAATAGATTGCAAAGTCGTGCACACCAGGAGCTGGATGGATGGATCCCGGCGACGTATAGTTTGCCGTTTTGATGACTCCTCGATGCAGATGGGGATCGATGGTGTCTAGAGCGTAGTCGAAATTCGTGTTGAGGTCGGGCGAAGCCTGGAACCGAGCGTCAAAGGGCACCTGGAAGCTCGAGGCAACCTGGTCGCCGGGGACATTGGCAAATGGCGGCAGATCCGGATCAACGACGAGATTTCCCGTGTCGATACTGCAGTTGGGGGCGTAGTTGCAGTCGACCAGGTATGCAAAGCTGTATATGCCGCTGGGTAGCGGAGCTGTGTATGTCCAGAGCCCTCCGTCGGAGAGCGACATCTCGTACGGCCATTTGTACGCAGGCTCGGCCGGCAGCTGCGGCGATGGGTTGCTGACGTAGAAGTCTCCGGGCTTGTAGTCCCGGGGGTCGTACCGTCCGTTGGAACGGAAGGATGTCCCTGTGGTGTGGAATTGATCCGTGAAGGGCTGGATGCCGCCCCCGATCAACACCCGCTTTGCCGTTGCATTGACATAGCGGAAATCGACCTCGTAACCAGTAGGGCCACGATCCGTCTTTCGAATGGTCACCGAGGCCGATGCCTCCAGCGAGAGCAAAAGACCAACAGTTGTAGCTAGTGCGTGAATACGCATGCTTACCTACTTGATCGGGGCTGCGTTTTGATGTTGGGTATTTGCGCAGCCGCCACTTGCACGAAGCTAGATGTGCCCATGGCCATTATATCCTCGTGCCAGTACACTGCCATTTCACTGTTCCCGGGGACCCGGTTCGTTCTCCCCTGCAGCCCCTCATTCACGCGGGGTCTGGTGGATAAACTCTCGTTTTGCGGCAAGGAAATTTGCGTTCTTTTTCTCCATCGGTACAGCCATGCCGGTGGATAAAGTGCTCGGGAATAAGGTACCAAGCAATAGGGGAATACCTTCGCTGGCACTTGCAAGCCACTTGCCCAGATTTCAGTTGCACATGCGGACCGTGTTGTGTCTTGTGTCCGCCCACCAATTGAGAGTTCCTGTGTGCCGCCGCCGGCGGGAATGAAGACTGGCAGGAGTACGATTTTCTGTGAAAAAGTCCAAGTCAAATTGAGAAAGACGACTTGCAAGCCTCCAGCCTAAATGTTTGTCTACTTGTCTGGGCAAAGGCTATCTTGCTAGGTGCATGGTCTATCTGTCCTGAGTATAGGGAAAGTACCTAGTAACATGGGAAGGTAGGTAGATAGAACTGAAAGGGAGTGATGGGAACGAGCATAGGAGATGAAGGTCAATAAAACGCGCGGGACGTTCCCGAGAGCCATCTACTACACGGGGACGCCTAAGGCGCGTACACATCCCGGCTCGATCCTCTCCAGTTCCGCAACAACAAGGTCCCACAATCTGTCTCGAGCGGTCTTTTCTTCTTCGCTCGTTGCCCATTCCGGGACATCAGCCCTGGGGGCACAATAGTTAGTTTTGAAACGTCACTTCAAGCTGAATGGGAATGGGGGCACTTACTCGCCGATCTCGCAAGAGTGAAGCAGCAGCCCGTGGCTCTCCTTACCAGCGACAACCCCATGCAGTAAAGTCCGGCTCCCATCTTCGGCAGTTCGCCCAACACGGTCCCGGAGGGCAGCGAGTTTCTCCCGGAACTCGGGGGCCGCGTTCCGGTCCAGATCTGTGACGCAAACTCCGGGGCACACAATGTTCAGGACTACTCCAGTGCGGGACAAGGGGAGATTCTCTGCAAAACGTCTCGCGATCAGGGTCTCGATGAGTTTGGAAAGAGGATATCTGCAAGGTCGGTTAGTTCTGCGAGCCTCATTATCCCGCATCTCGGCGGTGCGGGTTTGCTTACGCTGCCTGGCGGACGCCGTCCAACTGGATCTTGACAAACGGGTCGTCCTTGATCAGATTCCATATCTGCTCCACGTCGAACCCGGCCCGACTGCTGACAAATACAAGATGCGGTAGAACATGGTGCAGTCGGGCTGTTTCGCTCAACTTTGGAAGCAGCTGGGCGGCGAGCAGGAACGTTCCGATCACATTGATGGAGATGTTCATGTTTTGGCCATTTACCAGCTCCTCGGACATTGAGGCCACCGATGCGTTCTCAATCAAGCCATCGATGCGGCTCAGCTCCGTGGTTGCCTTTGTTGCAAACGCCTTGACTGACTCGTAGTTGGCGAGGTCGAGGTACCAGACATCGGCCACATTGGTGGTTCCGGTGGCGCTGTCGATCTTGGCCTTGGCATCGTTTCCGGCCGATGTGTTGCGGACGGCCAAGATGACCTTTGCGGCGCCAAGAGCGACCAAGTGTTTGGCGGCTTCAAAGCCAAGCCCGGTGTTGGCGCCTGTGACGATGTAGGTTCGGCCAGCGCAGCTCTCCCGAGTTACGAGGAGAGGGAGGCCGCGAGTCTGGACAATCGGGTCGGACGCCATCGTGGCGATTCTGTAACTGACAGAGATTATGGCGTTGGCTTGAGGCAAGGTAGAAAGGTAAAGGTGTTGGGAGTCTGCTCTGGTGCTTGGTGGTATTGTATCTCATGCCTAAGAAAGACCGAGGGATGAAGGCGTATTTATTATATCTGTGAAATCCTTCTTCCGGACTGTCATCTAGTGTTCTTTGTCTAGTTTCACGCATAATTGGCTGCGTCGTCACCCTGTTTAGTTTGAGAAATTAGCATGGCCTTAAGTCCGGCTCCCAGTTGTATTTGGTGGGGATCGGATCTAAGAAAGCAGGCATTCAATCCCAGGTCTGTCAAGTCGAGACACTCCTGCGGTTGCCTCTGGCAATTTTCAAGCAAAGCAGCTGTTGTTATTCATCTTCGCTGCGTAAAATGGCCAGAAAGTGCAGCTGTACTGACTCAGAACGAACAAGGTTAGATGCTTGCAAGGTCGCTCACTCACCACTATAATGACTGCCTTGGTGACGGTGGATGGAGTTTATTTGACGGCAGGGGCCGTGGAATTGGCGCCAAGCAAAGACAGGACCTCGTTTCCCCACTGTCTCCGTCGACTAGGACGGACCCCCGTTTTCACCAAAACGATTCAAGAACTTTTTTGCCGGCAACCTCACTAACACACTGAATTAGCTCTTAGGCGAGAAACTGTTAGCGGAAGACGCTCGTGCCAGATGACGGCCCAAGCTAACCAATCATTCAGCGAGAAAATGAGGGTCCCCAACTCGCTTGCAGGTCTTACCTCCGACTGACGTATGGAGTTAACACGTCTCTAACTCCATATTTCCGACTCGATCTCCTACTGGTTTGCTCAGACTGTACCTCACGGAAATTCCCAAGGGCGAACTCCACGTTGTCAACCGGCGACACATTAAATTCATATGTTTTGCATAGATGCGTGTTCTACAATGCAACTGTTTTTGCAAGGCACGTGTTTTGTCAAGGTATCCCCAGCCCCCTGATGCCCGAAGTGCAACTGTGATATTTGGAGCGGGGCCTTACATTGGCGCGAGAAATTGCAACGAGACGACACGGTGCGAGGAAACCTCCCAAACCATTCAGACTTTAATAAACCAGCAACAGACTGCCGTAATTCCAACGCCGGTGGTCAAAATGAAGTGCGGCTTTTGGGCAATTCTCTCCTTCTTCCTTGTTACTGCACACCTCCCTCCAGTCATTGCAGTACCCTTCCTGAGCCAAAACACTGGAGCCGCCCCATGACCACCAGCGGAATACCACATCCTGCCACTACTGCGAGAGCAGGCAAGCATCTGGGATGAATGGGCCGAGGAGAGAAGAGCGGGAATTCCCAGAATCCTTCGCAAGTATGGCATAGGCGCGTGGCTGGTGAGTCTTGGTCTTAGGAGAAAGCTACGATTGACAACTAAACAAGTGAGTTCTGGTGCTGCAGATCAGCCAAAGAGAGTACGCAGAGGAGACAGTGTTTTGGTCTCTTAAATCTGCCACACAGTTCTCTGCCCGGCGGCGGACTACGATGCTCTTTCTGGCAAGGGAACGCCAGCTTCGTACACGTGGACAGATAACACTGCGCAGGTTTGGAGCGAGGTGCGCGAGGTGTTAGCTACCCATGCCCCCGAACGAAACAATTGCTATCGACACGGACCCGGAGATTGCCTTCAGCTCAGGGCTGCATGCCGGCGAGTTAGAAGCCCTTCGCCAGGGGCTTGGGCCGGAATGGTCGTCACGCTTCATGTCTGAACCGATGTTGGCTGTCGAATACATTGCTACCATGCCCCGTGGGCGTGCCGAGTGGTACCGGCGCCTGCAGTCGACGGCATGGGCGATGATCTCTGAGGCGTTCAGTGGAAGAGTAATCAAGCCTGGTGTAAGCACCACATTAGTAAGCAGACCTAGTTGAATGTTGCACGTTGTGGATCGAGGGCTCTGTCGATGGAAAAACGAGTGTGTTCATTTCTTCAATCAGTTGGAAGCCGAGGGCTTCCAACCGCTAAATACTGCGTACTATGGGGTAGTTCCATTCCTCCGTTGTTGTGGCCTGGAATGGACCACGCAGTAATTCAATAGAATTCCAGCGATCGGACCGATCGCTGGTATGGAGGCTATTCAGAGACAGGATTCGTGTGACATTGAAAGCCCCCGTCGTATATGTCCTAACTAGGTACGAAAGGATGTGGAATAGTGGCTGCGCGACAAACTGCAGCAGATGAACTACACCACTTGGTTCCACCCAGATGTGAGCATCATCGACGAGCATACCTGGGACTTTTCAACCAGAAAAGAGAGGAGGGAGGGAAAGATAATCAACTACGGCGCTATGCTGCATGTCGACTTCGGCCTCACCACACTTGGTATGAATACCGATACGCAGCATTTAGCTTACATCCTCCACCCGAGAGACTCTGAAGATCAGGTACCACATGGGCTCCTAGAGGGTCTGAAGAAAGGCAACCGGGCTCAAGACATTGTCAAGTCAAACATGGAGGTTGGTCGGACGGGAAACGACATTCTGAAGGCATCGCTTCGGCAGATGCGAGACGAGGGGATTGAGGGTAAGGTGTATTGCCACCCAATAGGTGATTGGGGGCATTCGGCTGGGACTTTGATTGGTGCATATGCATCCATTGGGCGCTGAATATGCGGAGATGCTAACACCAGGGGCACAGGAATGACAAACCTTCGAGACGGCGTGCCAATTCTCGGCGAATTTCAACTGTTACCGGACACGTATTATAGCATTGAGTTGTTGGTCAAACACTTTGCGCCGGAACGCAATGCGACCTCGAGCTTTCCACTTGAAGAGGATGTGACCTGGAATTCAGCCCCGCAATCAAGCTCTCGGAACGGGGCAGGTTCGTCGTGGACATGGGCCCTTGCAAGACAAGAACGCTTTCATTTAGTGGCGGGAGCTCCCTTTTCTGCGTCACACACAGGTCGCGAGCACTGTTGGGGGGTCTCATCTGCATCGAGATCTCTAGGTAGCGGCAGATTGATGAGTTGCAGAGACATAATTTTACAGTCTGGAATTCTTTGGCTTCGATTCAATACGTTTTATCTATAGGTTGACGAACAAACTGCTCACGGGGAGTTATTACCTGTGGTGACTGAAAACACTACCTAAATTGTGTGCCATGCTGGAACTATGTGCAGATAACAAGACACCATTTGATTCTGCATATTGTTTTCCTCCTCATCTTTGCCTTCTTATTGTTCTTTTCGTAGTGTAGGTATGCTCGTTTACGTTCCCGCGTTGCACGTGCCAAGATACTCGTTGTTGCTCGAGACCGGACCCATGTGATACATATGAGCCATTTCTGTCTCATACCTGCGTCGCCTCAACACACTTGTGCGGAAGACACGGAATCCAACTGCTTAGATGGCCTTGACCGTCGCCATCATCATCACGGGCTTCCGATTCGGGAAACTAAAGTAAACAAAGTTCTGGGCGATGATGGGCCCGCTTTGTCATGGTGAGCCAGGGAAGCGAGACCCAATGCAACATTGCAGTTACATGCCCCTGTATTTATCCGCCAATATCTAGACGTCACAGCGGTGATGACATGCAGACGGCTGGGCTAGCAGTGCCAGGCCGTGATTATATCCGGACCTATTTTCCGCAAAGCTGTCTACGGCCACTCAGCCTGTAAAATGAGAAAGGTGACGTATCGGCGCTGGACGCTCCGGCGCTACCGGATTTCAATTCGGATCACCACCCGGGGGACCGGCCAAACGAATACCAAGCGGAGTAGATGGGAGGCGGCATTCTCACTGCCGCAATGTACCGCAGTATAAGACCCTTGTGTGGGGAGTAGCATGCACCAAGCATCGAGTTCTTAGAGTGTGCCAGTCGTTGCTGACGGTCGATCTACAGTCCACGGCAAGTACCGGGGATAACACGGAGGTATGGCCACCATTCGGGCAATTGCCGCGCTAGCGATGACGGCTCTCTTCGCAACCCACACGTCAGCTGAGAATGCGCAAGTCTGCGGCGCTGCAAGGTACTTCCCCTCCGAGTACAGCTGCTACAACAACAGCGCTCTATGCCCGACAGCGTACAGCTTGCCAACGCTGCCCTGCGCCGGCTCCGGCGGGTGCTATTCCCCCCAGGCTTTCTCTTGCGACGGCGGGGTGCTTCGGTCCCTCCCGAAAGCAACAAGGCCCTTCACCCTCACGGCCTTTGGCACGAGACAAACATACGATAACAAGCTGGTCAAAGCGTGCGGCGGGTACCTGGCCATTGGCGCCAATGCTAGGGAGTGCAGTTCGTGTCCTGCTTCGGCAAAGGGCATCGACTGCTCGAGCTATGGGCGGAAGACTGTCCTTCTCCCCGATGGGAAGATGGTAGGTTTGCCAACCTAGTGGCTGGCAGGCAATGGCTGACTTTCACCTAAAAGGCTGCGGACGTTGTGGGCGGGCAGTATTGGTACGTGAATCCGAGAGATGGCGCTCTGCAATTCACCGACGCACCAACTGTGTTGAGAGCAAACGACACCGGACTTGGATGGAATGAAACCGTGCCGGTATCTGAAGTCCCAGGGCAAGAATTTGCTGGTGAGCGAGTTACAGGTTAGCGAAACGCGCCCCAGTTTCCAGTCGTTTACTTACCAATCCTATCTAGTGCTTGAGAACGGATTTTTCGATTATGATTCAGCATCACACTACTGGTTTGCGTGTTTGAGAACCCTGCCCGGAGGTGTTGTGGGAACAGGCAGAAGCTGGCGGATATATTCATCATCGGCATCGAATGTGGAGTTCCTGGATTGCGAGAAAATAAAGCTTGTCGCCACAGCGGTCGATAGGAAAGCGGGCGCTTACAAGTATGAGTAGGGTGGCTGCTCTCTGAGGAGAAAAGCTTGTGCGTAAAAGAATTGAGAAATGAATAAGATTGGGTAAACTTCGACATTAGTATTGACACTCCTCCTAAAAGTGAGTTCACACACCGGGTTTACAATCAACCAAGCCCGTTATGGGTGTTCGAGGGTATTGGATATAAATCTCGCTAAATTTCGGCCACCCTGGCGTGATATACTTACCTACCTAATTAGTTATCACAAAAGTCTGAATCTGATACTACCACTTAACATGCTTTGAAGTGAGATATTATCGAGTATCAGAAAGAAATGCAATCCCCCGCTCAGCTACCTGCGTCCAGCGTCGGAAGAATATCATGAGATTAGCTGCAAGATACATAGACTTGTAGCCTTTGGAATGTTTGAGCACTCGGTTTCTGTGACGAGGAACCTGGCTCTTTCTGTATCCTCGCTCAGGGCATGAGATGAAATGTCAAGAATTCTCCTCCAGTTCCTGTAAACTCACACCATTATTTAACACACGGCCATGATCAACCAGCTCTCATTGCCGGCTTCCATGCGTAAACGATCGGTGAAATGGCCCATCTACAATGTGATGGAGCGAGGTTGATGGACATAGAACTGTGCATACATACGAGATCGAGCAATGAACATCCCGGCCTACCGTGCCCACTGTAATTCCGTGCCCAGCCAGGTGGGGTAGAACCTAACCGATCAGCCTTGAGCTCTTCAATTTGATTTGCTACCTTCATTCAGGGTCAAGGAGCAGACTTCTTTCCTCTCTAGCCGTAGTTAGTCTAACAGGTCAAAGCACGCAAATTAAACTAATGTTGCTGCCCGCTTACAATTGGAGAATGTGTTTCTCCCGGTGCAGATTTAAAGCATGGCCTGATGCAAGGATGATGAAGATGACGAAACGCTTTGCATTTTCACATCTCTTATGCTCGGATCACGGCCGCCCTCGGACTCACCTCTCCTGTTTTTCCGGGATCCAATCTGCCGGAACGCCAAGCTAATGTCTCGCAGCCCAATGTGTGGACACCGCTTTCAAAATAGCCCCTCACCTCCATTTACGCCAGGTGCATAAGCGGCACATGGGACTTCAGCCACAATGCCGCAATCCACAAATGACGAAAGACCTTACATATCGGCACTTTAGTATTGGTTCTCTGATTCATCTGGTCATCGATCTCTTGGTACCTTGCAGAAGTTCAAGCTCCGGGAGATAGCGGCCTATTGATGAGAGTAATATCTGGCAGCGCGACATGCAACCTTCCCACTATTGTCCGAGCCTGATTGGCGATCGGTGCGGTGAAGCTTTGAAGGGGCTTCGGGGTTGAATTGGGGATATAAATAGGAGCCCATACTAGGATAACGTCCTGGCGGGCGAGGATCTTCTTCTCGAGGGCCAACGACTCCCGCGGCAGATTCAGAACGACTGCATGTCCTAGGATGCGTCTCTTGTCGGCACTGGCCGTTTCAACGGCGATATCTCTCGCACAATGTGCTACCACCTACGACTACATTGTGGTCGGCAGTGGGCCCGGAGGCAGTCCCCTTGCGGCGAATTTAGCGAGGGCCGGGTACTCGACCCTCCTGATCGAAGCAGGTGGCAATGAGGCCGATAACCCCACCTACAGAAACATGGCAAACTTCATCGAGGCCTGCAACGACGAGGCAACACGCTGGGACTTTTGGGTCAAGCACAACGACGATGCTAAACAGGATGCCCTCTTCAAGCATACCACTTGGGACACGGGCAACGGGACCTTCTATATTGGTCTTGATCCTCCTGCGGGTGCAAAGGTAAAATAACGACCCATATCTATCGCTTGCTGTTGACAGTGTGCACAGCCGCTGATCCTGACCTGCTACTAGCATCTGGGAATCCAATACCCCCGCGCCGCTGTCTTGGGCGGCTGCTCCATGCACAATGCCGGCGTTGTCTCGCTGCCACAAGACAGCGACTGGAACACTGTGGTCAATCTCACTGGGGACTCGAGTTGGGATGCGAGAAACATGCGCCGCTATCTCAAGGCAATCTCGAAGAATGAGTACTTGCCCGCGGGAAATCCAGCCCACGGCTATGACGGTTTGTCGGCCCCGAGCACCAAGTTGTCGTCTCCTGTGCTGATACTATCACTCTTCAGGCTGGCTCTCGTTGATCTCTGATGACCCATCGTGGGCCAAGGGCGACAACAATCCAGGAGTGAGGATACTTCACAAGTTTGCCGAGCTGATCGGCCAAAAAGGGAGCGACGCTGTCTCCCTGTTATCTCAGAACGATATCCTCAGTGACAATCAGAACAGGGACCAGAGCTCCTCTCTTTTCAACATGGTGTATCATGCTAACTCGGTAAATACCATTTCACACTGGCGACTTCCGTCATGCGAGGCTAACATTGCTTTCCTTCCAGAAAGGCCAACGGTCAACCCCTGGCGACTTCGTTCATGCGACCTTGGCAGACCCTGCTAAATATCCGCTGACACTAAAACTGCGCACGTTGGTTACCAAGATTTTGTTTTCGAACTCAACGGCCCAGCCACGCGCGATTGGCGTGGAGATCATGGAGGGAGCGTCTCTTTACAAGGCTGATCCCAAATTCCAAGAAGGCTCCAAGGGCCCAGTTTCACAAGTCTTCGCCAGCAAGGAAGTCATCATTTCTGGAGGAACCTTCAATTCACCCCAGCTTCTGAAACTAAGTGGGATTGGTCCCAAGGCAGAACTTGAAAAGTTCGGCATCAAGGTTGTCAAAGACCTTCCTGGAGTTGGGGAGAAGCTTGGGGACAACTACGAAGCTTCCATCATGGCGCTCAGTACGGAGCCGATTCCGGCAGGCCTGACCACAGCCATCTTCCGGACACCAAACGCCTCATCGAAGAATCGAAACATATTTGCGTGGTGCGGCCCCTTTTCCTTCGAGGGCTTCTGGCCAGGCTTTCCCACCTATTATGGTGCGACCCAGTGGGAGTGCGCGATGGTGCATATCGGGCCTAAGTCACAAGCAGGTAAGTCAGGTCCCAGCGAGCTGCGCTCCCCTCAACCTGCCCCGGTCTAAACCTATCGACTGACGTCTCTCTCTCTCACCTCGCCTAGGCTCCGTCCGTCTCCGGTCAGCAGATCCACAGGATACCCCGGACATCAACTTCCGTTTCTTCAAGGAACACGGTGATACCGACCTGAGCGAGCTTGTCTCGGCAACAAACCTGCTGCGTCAAGCATGGTCAGCCGCTGGATCGCCAGCAGCACCATTCCAAGAGCTGCACCCGTGTCCTGGGGAGCTGGGGAAGAGTCCCTGCACAGACGCGACACAATCTGAGTACGTCAGAACGCAGGCGTACTCGCATCATGCCACATCGACTTGCGCAATCGGGGCCGACAACGATCCTCTGGCTGTTCTAGACTCCAAGTTCAGGGTCCGTGGCGTTTTGGGCTTGAGGGTGGTTGATGCAAGCGCATTCCCAGTTGTGCCCGGTGCCTTCCCTGTCGTGCCGACGATGATGCTCAGCCAGAAAGCTTCGGAAGATATTCTCGCAGATGCTAAGAAGTTTTAATCGGGAAAGAGTAGTAGGGGAAATATAGCCCATGCTAAAATCTGGAGAACATGACGGGATGTGTGGAAAACCCTCTTCTATGTCCTCCCCCCGGGCCCGCAGTGGGACGGCGCGTCCAAGACAAAGAGACCACTGCAAAAAAAAGACAGTATGGCGTCGACGGAACAAGTTAACCACTGACACTGGGCCCACTAGATTGGTAATCGCATCCTCGTTTAGAATGTAATGTGTTCGAAGTGTTAGACTTGCCCTGTGAAAAGTCCTAACGACAGCCCGTCTTTTTCTTTTGCGTCGACGCTAACGACAGGGCCAAATCGCATGCTCGCTCCACTATGGCAGAATTTCCCCACTGAGGCGGGTCCTTGGCAATGCTCAAATGGCTTCAGGCATGCATGCGTCGAAACGTCTTGGCTTCAACGTGATCCATGGGTGCCTGAAGTGGCGCAAAGCCAAGGCCGAGCCGAGCCGAGCCGATCCAAGCCAAGTGATCCGGGTCCGAGCTCAAGGGTGCATCGGATCGGCTCGGTTCTTCCCTGGCCCAACCAGCTGCGCGATGGTCTTTGAAGTGGACCGCAAGACTGGATTGGAAGGAAACGGAGCTTCACCTATATTCGTGGTCAGAACCCTAAGCTATTTGTGCCGAGAACTAATAGACTTACTTTCTCAAACGGAGGAGATATCGAAGTTGGGAGGTTTTGCGACAGCACTGCGACAGCTCAAACCAGTTGCACATTCGGGGAAGAATAAGTACCTTGGTAGGTACCGTCCCGACATATTCATAGGCAAGGAATGCAGTGAGTCGAACAGCAAGTGCGAGACAGAGACCTGCGTATAACCCCTTTTATCGACCGAGGTAGTCAATAACGCCGGGCTTGAACATGTGTAATCTGAGATTATTTCGACTCCTCCGTCTCGAGAGTGAACACATTTTGCCAGGGAAGAATTAGTCCAGAGTGTCGCAAGACACAGGTAGAACGGAAAGATGGCAGTGGAAGAGCCAATTCAGGTAGGTACGGTTCATTTACGAGTGAACTCTCAACTGGGAAATACTGTGGAACACAAAACAGAGCGGTTTTCTGGCCGTTCGGCAAAAGAGGGATGGAATTGCTTATTCTAGATAAAAAGGAGAGAGGGGCAGAGAGCCAGTATTATAGTGGTGAAAGTGGGGAGTCACGT
>Ga0247760_1001829_pt1 | contig 18190 bp, 19 predicted proteins | sample UWRJL171409R4_FD_179936 | JGI IMG/M metagenome (GOLD analysis project Ga0247760, IMG submission 179936) | Plant litter microbial communities from Arlington Agricultural Research Station in Wisconsin, United States - UWRJ-L171-409R-4 | ecosystem: Environmental > Terrestrial > Plant litter >... | reverse complement strand
TGACACCAGGATCAGCTTCACTCCTTCGCTAGTACCTGACTCCTGCGTGTCTCCGAATCATTTTCTTCCCTGGCTTTCCGAAGTTTCCTTTACAGTCACCCACTCACTCCGTTGGAGACAAAACAGGCGAAGAAGTTGCATTGGGAGGTTTCTACGCCGTTCCGTTCTGCGCCAAACATACCAGTAGGGGCCGGGGGCGGAAAAGGGGGGGGCCGTGGTGATGGATGATGGATATATACGCGTATGTAGGTGTGCCCTGTCTGACCGGCCTACAAAACATTGCAGCTTCGACTTCAGCCCAATTATTCAACAAGTCAGTTCTGCTTCTGTTTCTCTTCGATAATATTGCTTCGACGGCTCTGCCCTGCGGGGCAGTGAGGTGACTGCAGAAAAAATCCCACCCATCCATCACCTGCTTCTTGACCAATTGGATGATAGCTCAGCGGCGGTGGGTTTATTACGAGTAAGGTGTTATTTCCCTGCTTGTGCGACGCGACATCAACAGGATACGACATAACAGGGCAGGTCAGTAAAGGAACCGACTTGTCGTGACTGCCGTCACCGCAGAGCCCCCCTCACCTCACCTGCGGTGTAGCTTGGTTGGTGTGTGTGGCGTGGGGGATTTTTGGGGGGTTCAAAATCTGGGTCGCTTGGCTTTTTGCATGTCAGTGAGATACAAAGGAGAGACGCGATAGTCGACTGGTGTTGCGACTGGATTCTCGACTGGAGTTGCCTGCGAATATCACAGCTTTTGGTATTGCAGTGGTGTGGTTGCCAGGCAGTTGCAGTCGCGTTGAGGCCGATTCAATCAGAGGAAGGGACACGGGTCAAAAGTCAATGACACGGAGGACATCCGCGACAGAGGCAAGTCCTGCAAGGCCAATTGCACGATATGAATCCAGTCCCGGCAGAAGCCTCCAAGTCCGGCTCCAATTCCGGTTCCAGCTCGGAGGACTACGACGACCTCGGTGCGTCGTCGCACACGGCGGAACTGAGAAAACGGCTCCCGACGCTAGAGACACACGCGCACGCCGCGTCCGTCTCCAAAAGCGCCAACGGTTCAAGAGGTTTCATTGTGTCCACTACGGCGGGCCACGATGCTGCAGCCATTCAAGAAGCTGTGCTCCACGGGTTGCAACGCATGCCCAACAACGACAACGACAACGGCAATAGCAACAGCAACAGCAACGGTGCGGCCAGAGGCGCCCGTCGCAGCGAGAGAGCCAAGTTCGCAGACCTGGTCTTTACACGGAAGTTCTCGGCTTTTGATAGGCAGAATCATGATGCGGCGAACAGTCCGTTCCATGGCTTCTTTACGCTCTTCTGGATGGGTGTGTTTTTTTTCGTCGTCAAAATCGGTGCGGACAACTGGAAGAGCTATGGGAGTCCGCTAGGCACCAACGAGATTATGCAGTCCATGTTTCGGAAGGACCTGCTGGTGCTGCTCGTTGCGGATGGTGTGCTGTGTGCCATGACGGGGGTCAGCTGGTTGTTGCAGCGGGCAGTGAAGGCGGGCTACGTCGACTGGGATAGAACGGGGTGGGTGATACAGAATGTATGATGCCTCATTCGCGTCTAATATCGTGATGCTAATGCCGCGGTGCAGATCTGGCAAACTGTGTATATCGGGGCGGTAGTCGAGTTGACCCTCTGGAGGAACTGGCCGTGGTCGCATACCGTCTTCTTCGTCATGCATGGCGTGGTCATGCTGATGAAGCAGCACTCATATGCCTTCTATAACGGCTACCTCTCATCCGTCTACAAGAAGCGCTCCCAGCTGCTCGCGAGGCTGAAGGAGCTAGAGCATGTCTCGCCCGTGCAGACGCCGTCCCATACTGAGCCTCCAGTCTCGGCCATCTCGACCTCCCATCTTGCCCACATCCCTTCAGCCCACGAGTACAAGGAGAGGCGAAGATCGATGCATTACGAGCGGATTCCCGACATTGACAAGATCGCGGCGGCTATTTGTTCAGGCGAACCCCTGGATGAGGAGCAGGTCCATGTCTTTGAGCGCATCCTGAGGTGGGAGGTTGATGCCCTCTCCGACGAACTCAGGGGTAAAGCGACAACAGCAGATCGGGCGTACCCCAACAACCTCACGCTCGTCAACCACTTTGAGTTCGTCGTGCTGCCCACACTCGTCTACGAGGTTGAATATCCGCGGTCCGACTCGATCAACGTCTACTACGCAGCCGAGAAGATGGCGGCTTGTTTCGGCGTCATCTTCGTCATGATAATGATCTCGCAGGCCTTCATATATCCCGTCGTCATGGACACGGTCCGCATGAAGGAGGAGGGCGTGCCGCTGACGAGCCGATTCGAACAGTTCCCCTGGATGCTGTCGGACCTGATCTTCCCCTTCATGATGGAGTATCTCTTGGCATGGTATCTCATTTGGGAGACGATCCTCAACTTTCTCGCTGAGATTACCTACTTTGCAGACCGCAGCTTTTACGACGCTTGGTGGAATTCTGTGTCGTGGGATCAGTTCGCCCGCGACTGGAACCGGCCGGTCCACAACTTCTTGCTCCGCCATGTGTACCACAGTTCCATCTCAGCCATGAAGATCGACAAACACACGGCCACCCTCATGACCTTTTTCCTCTCGGCGTGCGTGCATGAGCTAGTCATGTGGTGCATCTTCAAGAAGCTGCGGGGCTATCTGCTGGTGCTGCAAATGTGCCAGTTACCAGTGAGTGTCGGCAACGTAATCAACGAATATCGCTGACAGCTTTTCCGCAGCTAGTGAAACTTAGCAGGACGAAATGGCTCCGCCACCAAGCCACGCTCGGAAACATGATGTTTTGGGTGGGGATTTTCACCGGACCAAGTATCCTCTGCAGTCTTTACCTGATTTTGTAAGCTTGCCGAGGGGGCGTCAAGTGACTCGGGATTGGTAGACAAAGGGAATTGGCGTATGAAACTGGCGTAATAAATGGTTCCACTGCATAGCAGGACCAAATCGAGTCCAGCAGATGTTCGGATGTTCTCCAAGAAATGCTTCGCGGCCCCAAAATTCCGACAGTGAAATGGCGTGAACTCGCCGCACCCCACTCCCGCGTCACCCAATCGCTCGCTGCAGAAAAGTGGGCTACAAAGTCACCATCTCGCCCAGCTTTTCTTTTCGGATTCCGATTCTTCCTTTGAAACCACCATCTCCATTTCAAACCTCTCTGTGAAGTTTGATTCTACGCGGCTCGTCCTAGATGACGCGCCTCTCTCTCTTTTGTTGGTAACAAGCTTCTCCACTTTGGAAGCATTTCAGGCCGTTGCCTCTTTGTTCTGCCATAAAAAAAACGCTCGCCGTCAATCGACTGAGCAAACAACCAACATCATCAACAGCGTTGTCGTCACCACGCCCCCATCATGTCTCGCAACGGTACTACCCTCTACGTCACTGGCTTTAGCCACGGAACTCGCGCCCGCGACCTTGCATACGAATTCGAGCGGTACGTCTAGCAACTTCGGCGATGACTCGATCGTCCGCTTCGGGTCCGGTCCTCGATGTCCTCCATCCCCCCCATCCCTTCGTATCTCCCCTCGTCGACGATGCCCCCGCCCTCGCTGCGTCTCTTATTTCTATCTACCACACGCGTCGTCGCTCTCCGCCATGTATCCTGCGCACCTCCACAGTGGTCCGCTCGAAGCCCCCCCGATCGCGCCCTCGTCACCCTTCCTCGATCGAGCGGTCGGCGATGACATATTTTCCTTCGATCGAGTCGTTGGCCAAACACGTGGCGGCGCCCTTCGAGTTCGATAGTGCGCCTGCGAAGCGATGCCTCATATTTCCGGCCTGCCATGTGCGAATATGCTGACAATTCCAACACAGGTATGGTCGCCTTGTCCGCTGCGATATCCCAGCTCCGCGTTCGGCAAGCAGCCGTCTGTACGTCCTCCTTTCTATGGTACCACTGCTCGACCACTGACCTTCTCGATAGTTTTGCCTTCGTCGAGTATGAGGACCGTCGCGATGCCGATGAAGCCTACCATGACATGCACAACAAGCGTATTGGACGCGACGACATTCTGAAAATCGAGGTTCGTAGCATTGAATCTTGTGTCTGACTATAGCTAACAGTGATCAGTGGGCTCGCACTCCTCCATCGGCTAGCTGGCGGTTCGACCGGAGTGATCGTGATCGTGGTGATAGGGGTGATCGTGGCGCTGATCGTGGCGGTGACCGCAGCGGTCGCCGCACCCCCCGTCGCCGGTCGCCCAGCCCGCGTCGTAGCACCCGAGACTATTCGCCTCGCAAGGACGACCGCCGTGACCGTGACCGTGATCGCGATCGCGACTACGACCGCGATCGTCGTGATACTCGTGATCGGTCTCGCAGCCCCGATCGGTAAGCTGTTCAGACATGTTCTCTGGACTTGGTTGCTGATCCAGTGTCATGCTAGCGATCGTGATCGCGATGGAAAGGACGACCGTGATCGCGACGACCGCGATCGGCGCGAGAATGGCGCGAATGGAGATGACCGAAAGGGTATGCACACGCTTTTCGATATGCCGGCCAACCAAGCCGTTCTGACCAAGCTATCACAGCTCTCGATAGCCCCGATCGCCCAACGCACGACGATCTCGACGTTGCCGAGTGATTCCCCTAAGCTCTAATTACATAGTACTGGTAGGAATAGTTCTGACTGCGCGGTTATCCTCTTCATCTCCGGGGTACTTATGGTGGGTGCTTGGCACCCAACCACTCAACGTTCTTTAGATCGAGTCGATCGGATCGGATCCCCCGTAGCTTGCCTTGGGCGCGATAGTCACAAATTCGATGCCGTAACCAAACGATGCGATCCCCGGTTTTCATTGGCGATGGGTTCCTTCTCTCATTTTTTTTATTCTTTAGGGTGCCAGAAAAGTATCTAGATTCAGGTAGCAATTCGACAGGTGGAGCAACTTGCGTGCAGAGTTTGGTTGTGTGCACTTGAAACGGTATGATTCGTTACTCATGAGGTAGCTTGCCCAGTAAACACTAGCAACGGTCTCGTATCTACACACTAGGCCGTGGCACGAACTTCGAAAGTAGATCACGCGGAAGTTGGGAGTGGGGGGCTGCGTGAAAATAAGAAATCGAGGGCTTGTCCTGGTCTGCTCCGTCCAAGGCCGATGATAAGCCAGCGATGTTATGCAGCGGCCAACGTTTTGCTGTAGCGGCGGATCCGGCAGATCGCCATGTCATGCAGCGACAGTTCAAGTACCAACGGGAATCTCGATGATCTTGATTGCGTCACAGGTTGGAGAGCACTTGCAGACGTTAATTCAGGGGCGCTCAATCAGGGGAACGGCCAGCAGCGGCAAAGCGCAACGTCTAGTATGGCAAAGGTAACGTCTCTAGCCTAGCATTGGTTCTGATGCCGCCGATATCTGCATACCAGAACTGCGACGCAGACAGCAAACATCGCAACTTTTCCTTCCCAAGGGCCTTCAGGTTGCAGTCTCGCCAAGGTGCAATTCTTCGAGGCCCATTTGAACTACGGCCAGGAGATTGCGGCCTTGTCTGTTGCAGGCAAACAAAAGCAGCGCTTTGTCGGCGGCTTTCTTTTGCTGTGTTCAGCACTGCTGGCAACCATACCCTTGTCTCGGTTTTCGTCATTCGGGACGGCAACCAACCAATCTCCGTGAGCCACACACGGTCCCTCCGCTCCGGCTGGAAGCTCTGACAGCTGGTTCCATCCAAAAATCCGCCTCAAAAACGCCCTGTTTCAAAGCGCCCATGTCGCCGTCGCCGCCCCAGCGCCTAACCTCCAGCTTCGCAGACTTGACGCCTTTGCTGCCCGGCTGTGATTCCTTCTCGAAAATCAGCGACGGCGCCTCCTATGTGGCCCAGCGAATCTGATCGGCTCCTTCCTCCGACATGTCGGCCTTCAGGTCTCCGTCAAAACCACACCCGCTTTGACTGACCGACCGCTTTTCACTTCACGCCTCAGAACACATTCGTTATCTGATCTGTGGCTGAGAAACTATATACCCTGCGATTTTTCTTTTTACCTCGAATTTGAGCGCCCTCATGCGCCGCAGAACCGAACTTCTGCGACGGACGATATATCACTCTCCTTGTGTGACCGTCATCCCCACGAGCGCCTCTGCAAACTTTGTCGGTCTGCACGCACGCCCTGAACTCTTTACCCTACGTGGACTTTGCCCTCGGCCTCTGTAATGTCTGCCGTATGTTTCCTCCCTGCCCTCAGCCTCAATTGGTAGCCCTGTCTAAATTTGCGCGAGCACCTTGCTAACCCTTCAACTTACCAAAGTCGCAACCTAACATCATGAAGCCTCAGTCCTCCAAGTCGGCCACCGACGGGTCGGCGCGAATCGATGCCTCTGAACCTGACGTCTCCGCGCCGCCTCCCCCTGACCAGATGAATGCCCTGTTGCGGGCCCAGATCACTATCTCACAGCCGGTGATAGCCGCTTTCTGCGCTGGTGGTGTTGCGGGCGCCGTCTCTAGAACAGTTGTTTCACCGCTGGAGCGTCTCAAGATTCTTTTCCAGGTCCAGAGCGCAGGGCGCGATGCTTACAAACTCGGCGTTGGCAAGGCCCTTGCCAAGATGTGGAGGGAAGAGGGCTGGCGTGGGTTCATGAGAGGCAATGGCACGAACTGTATCCGAATCGTACCATACTCGGCGGTGCAATTCGGAAGCTATAATTTCTATAAGAGGGTTGGTGTTTCCTCTGGCGTGATGGCATATGGAAGGGGCTGACGGATTTTGCGCTGCAGAACTTCTTCGAACGGTACCCTGGGGACTCGCTCACCCCGCTAGCACGCCTGACATGTGGTGGCATCGCTGGTATCACCTCTGTCACGTTTACCTACCCGCTTGATATTGTCCGCACACGCCTCTCTATCCAGTCAGCATCGTTCGCCGAACTCGGAGACAAGCCGAAGAAGCTGCCGGGCATGTGGCAAACAATGACTCTCATGTACAAGACCGAGGGTGGCTTCCTAGCGCTGTACCGGGGGATAGTGCCCACCGTCGCTGGTGTTGCGCCATACGTAGGTGGGCCAAAAAGTACTACGAAACTGGAGCTAACTTAGCGCTAGGTCGGACTGAACTTCATGACGTATGAGTTTGTGCGACAATACTTGACCTTGGAAGGCGAGCAAAACCCGAGCGCGGTCCGGAAGTTGGCCGCCGGTGCGATCAGTGGCGCGGTTGCGCAAACGTGCACATATCCATTGTGAGTTGGCCTTCACAAGCTGTACAACAGACCACGACTGACAAGCGTAGTGATGTGTTGCGCCGCCGATTCCAGATCAATACCATGTCTGGAATGGGCTACCAGTACAAGTCCCTAGCAGACGCAGTCCGCCTTATTGTTGCCGAAGAGGGTCTAAGGGGCATGTACAAGGGCATTGTACCCAACCTCCTCAAGGTTGCGCCTAGCATGGCATCCAGCTGGTTGAGCTTTGAGGTCTGCCGTGACTTTTTCGTCAGCTTAAAACCCGAGGAGGATAAGCTGCTCCGATAGCGAAGTGTCTACCACACACCACGTTGAGAAGAGCGCAGATCATGGTGTCTGCGAGCTAGATATTCGACAGGTTCTCGCAGGAGGCCAACAACGCGTCCTTTTGCATGTTCTCCGATTGTGCGACAATAGCTCGGCTAGACGGACGCGCGGATTATTAACAACCCATAGACTACGGCCGTCCCAGATGGAACACGGGGCCGGATGCCGCAACAGGGCAAGAGACAACCGGTGGCCGACGGACTAATACAGACGTTATCGCCGGCTCGTGCCGGGTCTATACATAGAAGGGTTCTCACGATTTGTATCTAGGTGCGCCATGACGCAGCTGTCCTGGTGCCTGACTGGTTTTGGTTTCTTGATATACGGCATAAGACATGGAAGGGGAATACCCGGTAGCATACACGCTGCATCTCATAGACAATTACTATTTGAAGATGATCGCTCAAGCCATTGTGATGGGTGTTGGTTGCTCTAGGAGAGCGATTTTTGCAACAATGTCTGTCTAACACACAGAATGATAAGCAACCGGAAAGGAATCGAGACCGTGTATTCGACATATTCTTGTCGAGGCGCTGTTTTCAGGTGATTGCTGGACACAGCGTCTGCCCCTGAGTTGTCTTGGCATCGCGGGCTGCCGTGCTTGTGCCAAGACCAATGCACAGACCACGCTTGCCCTCACACACCGCCCACACAATCCCCACAGCAAATACACCAAAATTGCCCACCGTTTTCTGAGATTTTGCGCTCTCCATCAACGACTTCACCCATCAGCCCGGATTTGTCGACAATCCGCAGTCGCCTTCACGATGGGTACGTAACAACAAGGCCCTCCCAAAGCCTTTGTGTGCAAGTGGATGAGACTCTGAAATATTGTTTCTCTCTGCGAACCATGGCAATCTGCGCTCCCGATGAGATCCCTCTCTTGAGATGATCTCTCCGGTCGAGCCGCCAGTTTGAGCATACTAGATCAAAAGGCTGACTGGGGTTCCTTTGCGATTACAGGTATCGATCTCCGCAAGCACCACGAGCGGTCCACGCACCGCAAGGCCCCCAAGAGCGACAATGTCTACCTCAAGCTCCTGGTGAAGCTGTACCGCTTCCTGGCCCGTAAGTTGCAATCCTCGGAGACTCGCCCCCAGCGAACATTCTAACCTGGCCCGCAGGCCGCACCGACTCCGCCTTCAATAAGGTGGTCCTGCGCCGCCTCTTCATGAGCCGTATCAACCGCCCTCCTGTTTCGCTCTCGCGCGTTGCCGCCAACCTCAAGAACGGCAATGAGAAGAAGACGGTCGTTATTGTCGGCACGGTTACTGATGACAACCGCCTCCTCACTGTCCCCAAGGTCGAGATCGCCGCTCTGCGCTTCACTGAGACCGCCCGCGCTCGCATCACGGCTGCTGGCGGCAAGGCCCTGACCCTTGATCAGCTTGCTCTTCAGAAGCCCACGGGTGCCAACACCCTGCTGCTCCGTGGCCCCAAGAACGCCCGTGAGGCGTACAAGCACTTTGGCTTTGGTCCCCACAAGCACAAGAAGCCCTATGTCGCGTCCAAGGGCCGCAAGTTCGAGAAGGCTCGTGGCCGCAGAAGGTCGCGCGGTTTCAAGGTCTAAAGGAGAGATACCCGGGGACAAGTTTGGTGCATGGCGCGGGAAGGGTCTTTCCAAGGGTTATTGGGCAAATCTGGGTTCTAGTCTTGCCTTGGTCATGGACATGCTGGCGAGGGGTCAGATTTTTGCTCGTGGCATATTACAAAAGTACTCATGAATTGACGGCAGCCATGACAAGCATTGGCGCGTATCTTGCAGGTTTCTTATGTCTGCAGGGGTCTATTTTACAGTGATGTATCCCGGAGATGTCTTTCCCACAACTAGTCTGCCCAAAGTGATGTACCTACCTCCTTTGATGTCTACTATACACCGCTTTCTATCGTACATGTGTGCTAACCGTCCTGCGGAGCAATGATTATTCGGGGCTCTGGATATCCCCCAAAGTAACGTCGCCTTTCCTCCTCAAAGCGACAAAGTACGCCTCTCGTGATTCCTAGGTAGTTAGCTGGGTTCAGTCCCCGATACCAGATGAAACCTACACTGCGGGATGACTCGGGCTTTTCTCGGTGCACCTTGGCAAACATTTTCTTGAGCAGGTTCTCAAACGCCTTGTCCTCGGAGCCCTGGTAGAACTTGCAGACAAAATGGCCGCCTGGCTTGAGGGTGTCGCTGGCGAAGGTGAGGGCGGCCATGCAGAGGTCCTACGGTAATAGATGTTAGTGTTGATGTCAGGTCAGCGCTTGTGCTGGTTATAGTTGCTGTCGGGAAGGCGGTGTATATTGAGACAGGGCAGGAAGAAAGGAATAATAAAGCATACCAAACTCCCTGCATGATCCTTGAAGGCGATGCCACTCGTGTTCATCATCCTGCGATACGGGTTACTCAAACTGTTGATATGAAATCCATAGGTCTGGGGCCAAGGAGCTGACATGTCACTGAGTACCACCTTTTTTTTTTCCAACCCCTACCATTAGCTGCTGTATTTTCTTGGAAATGAAAGAAAACGGGGGAGAGGGTGCCACTCACATCAACCAACCTCTCTTCTGCCTCTCCTCCTTCTTCTTCCCCTCCCTCATTTACCGTCTCCCTCCTCTCCCTATCAATATAACTCCTCTCCCCCTCTTCTACTTCCACTTCCCCCTCCTCTTCCTTCACTTTTTCCCCAACCCCAACCCCACTTGGCCTTGACCTGTCCCTCTTCCTCCCTTCCTTCAAAAAACTCTTAACCATTCCCCTAACCCTCTCCTCCAAGAAGTCTCCCTGGAAGGTACTAACCCCCCTAGGCGGCATTGCGGGGATCAAATCGATACCCACGACCCTCCCACCAGGCGCCGTCTTGTCCAGAGCAACTTGCGACCAACTCCCGGGTGCATAACCAAGATCGACGACCGTTTGTTTTGGCGAAAAGATCCCATGCCGAGAATGGATTTCTAATAGCTTAAATGCCGCGCGGGATTTCAGACCTTGGACGCGCGCGGTGCGCGCAAATTGGTCGCTGCCTTGGCGGAGTTTCCAGCGGGAGGAAGAATAGCTACGACGGGAAGGGGGTCGAATGGAAGGAGCGGTGTTTTTGCCTGACCTAGTATGATGGCAGATATAGGGGTGAAAGATGGAGAGGAAGGGGGTTGGAGGCAGGCGGAGGGGTGATGGGGTGAGTTGGCGGAGAGGAAGATGAGAGAGACATGGTCGAGGCATTTCCCCAGCTCCTGGCACGAGTGCTGATCCTTGCGAATTTGAATGGAGCGGCTCAACTCATTAGGTCTGGGGTTGAGGTGAAAATTAATCAAGATATGGCAGATGAAAGTGAAAGTGTTGATATCCACGCTTGGTGGTGACGGTGAAAGTGAGAGACGCAAAATTGTTATAGTGATGAGATGAGTACACCGTTAAGCGAATATCTGGCGTCCTCCTGGTCAAGGCACCAAAACACTCAACTCAAACACAAACCACCTACGAGCCACATTGCCATCACAAATCCACGTGGTAGGTTGTGAAGTTGGAACATTTATCACATTGCATTCGCAAATTCGTAAATCATCAATCGACTGCATTCCCAAATGGGTACTCCAAACGAGGTCTTCCGTAATCCAATCCCAATCCTGACAGACCTAAACCGCCAATCAACCAAGTAACGCCATACTATGCAATCCACCCATGTATCATACACCCAAATGACATTCACGCAAGAAAGCTCGCCCCAACACCTCTCCGGTCCCGCTTAAGAGGCGAAAAACTCGCCCCGGTAAAGGCATTCTTCTTGCCTCCCATTGTCACCTTCGTCCTGACACCATTCAACACAGTCTTTGGTGGACGCTTGGCCACTACTTTCTCACCCTCGTCCTCGTCAAACAGAGACGGCTTGTTGGCAGCACCAAGCAGCTTTCGCTTCTTCTTCTTGGGCTCAACTTCGGCTTCCACACTCTTGGCCGTTGTTACACTCTCTACTGACCGGTTCTCTTGGCCTTGCTCAGGCTCGTCAGGCTCTTCGGCCACCTTCTCAAGGACTGGTTCTGGAAGAGGCGTCTTGCCTTTAGCCCGAGCTGTCAGGTTTTTCTTAGAGGGAGCAGCATCGGCTAGAGGCTTTTTCTTAAGTTGGACACGAGGTTTCTTTACTTCCGGCTTCACAAGCACCTCGGCCGGCTCTGCAACGGTGGGTTCGACCGACGTAGGAAGTGTTGTAGTGGCCTCGCCGCTGCTAAACTGTAGAGCCGGAACAGTACGCGTCGTGTCGTCCCCGCCCGCCTTGAGGGACTCGTCGCTTAGGTTGACCGTCTTATTGAGGAAGGGTGTGATGGAAAATTCTGATTTTCCAACTGCTGATGGGTCAAATGCCCTCTTCTTAAGAGGACGTTTTGTCCTGTCATCTTGTCCAGGTGTCTGGAGTATCGACTCTTCCAACGGGACGGGCCGCTTCTTCGCTAGCGCCTTTGCTGCTGCCTTCTTAAGCGGGACCGTGGTTGTCGTGGTCTTGGGGATTGTGACGGCCTGTTCCCGAGCCCTTTCCAGATCAGCGCGGCACGTCCTCAGCTCCTCTTGCGTCTCTCGCAGCTTGGACTTCAGCCTCTCCAGCTTCGCGTCCGTCAACTCTTGTCGGGCCTCAGCCTCTGCCATGGACTGTTGATGCTCCCTTTGAAGCCGAGCCTTGCTCTTCTTCTCGTCCTCCAAGGCCTTCTCTGCCGCCACCAGCTTTTCCTGGATCTCCGCAATCTCCTCCTCGGCGGCAGAGGCTTTTCCACTTTCGCTCTTTGCCTTGCGTTGAGCTGCACGCTTCTCAGCCGCCAGGGCTTTCTCGGCATCTTCGGCTGCTTGTTGAAGCTGTTCAACCTGCTCTTGCAGTTCGCCTCGTTTCCGCTTCTCGGTCGCGAGGCTGTTCTCTGCTGCCGCCAACCGTGACTCCAATTCATCCTCTGCCTCGCTCCTTTTGTTCTCCTGGTTTTTCAGGTTCTTCTCCGCCGCTTTTTTATCCTTGGCCAGCTGTTTCTCAAGCTCTTGCACGCGCTTCCGCAACTCCGCCTCTTCCTGGCTCTCCTGGTCTTGTTTCCTGACCGCTTTTTGCACCGCTCGTTTCTCGTTGGCAAGCTCGACCTCCAGCGCGTTAAGCTGGCGCTCGAGTGCGAGTTTCTCTGCTAGCACATCTTTTTGGTGAGCCAATTGCGACTGCAGATGCTCGATTTCGGGCTTGAGGACTGCTAGTTCCCGTGAGAGAGCGAGCTTTTCGGATAACATCTTGGCGGAATCCTGTGATACGGATCCAAGTGAGGATAGTTCTGCCTGTGTGATGTTAGATATGCCATAACAGTCACCTCCTCAAGACACCGACCTTCAAATTGGTGATGTCGCGTGTCTGAGCCTGCATCAGCTTCTCCTGGCGCCGACACTTGTCTTGGAGGCTGTCGAGCTGAACACGCGCGTCATCTGTATTTTCGCGAAGCGCTTTTATCTGCGCGTCTCGCTTGGTGACCTGGTCCTTGAGAGAGGATGCCTCGTCGCGAATCACCATGCTCCGCAGTCTCATCCTCCGCGACTCCTCATCCCTGACCAGAAGCTCCGTCTGGTGGGTGATCTGGTTATATTTCGTGTCAAGTTCGTGTATTAACTGCGTCCTCTACTCGTGCAAGTATCAGTATCGACGCCGAAATTGGTCAGCGATGCGCGCACCTCGAGAGAGTCCATGTTTACACATTGCGACGCGCTCTTTTTCGGCATCGAGACGGGCACAAAGCGCAGGTCAAATCGAGGCGAATGTAGCTGTAAACCGCCAATGCAGGCAGGAGATAGCGTTGTGGTCTGGCAAGTGGGCTGTCAATTGGCACAAGGAAGCGGCAATGTTTGCAATGCACTGTTGCGATGGGAGAGCAAAGCAGAGCGCCCGCACTGGCCGTTGCGAAGTAAACAGTGTTCCGAAAACGGCTTAGCCGGTCCCACCGGATCTTCCCCCACTTAAGTGGCCCGTGCCTGGCACTTGGAGCAGCCCGTCCGGGATTGGTCGCCGCAGAGGACAGATTTGGGAAGCTCTGTCAATTGGTCGCCAAGCTGATTCCACCTGCGACCACGACGAGAAGGCCTGAATAGCAGTTGGCCTTCTGCTGTCTCGACAGACCTTCTTTTTCCCTCTGTTCCGCTTCTATATGAAAGTCAAGATGCGCTGGCTGCCTGCTTTCGTCTCCGTCTTCTTTGCGGTCGGGTCTCTGGCCGCAAAGAAGACGTCTGAACAGCGATTCCAAGAGTACCACACCAAATCCGTCTCGTCGGCCCCCGTCAAGCTCGTCGACGCCACCTACCGAGAACTCACGACCGCCCCTCGCGATTATAGCGTCGCCGTTCTTCTGACAGCCCTGGATGCTCGGTTCGGTTGTCAACTCTGCAGGGAATTCCACCCCGAGTGGAATCTGCTCTCCAAGAGCTGGATCAAGGGCGACAAGGATGCCGGGTCTCGCACCATCTTTGCGACGTTGGACTTTATCGACGGAAAGGATGTCTTCATGTCGGTATGTGTGCACCTGGCGGGAGTGCTCCGGAAGTGCTGTGAAAGTGCCAATTCATCGCTGACGATCATAGCTCGGCCTCCAAACCGCCCCTATCCTATTCTTCTTCCCGCCTACCGTCGGACCTCACGCCGCCGCCTCGCCCGAACCTCTGCGATATGACTTTGTGAATGGGTTAGTTCACCTGAAGTGATGACAGGACAATAGCTCACATTTCCAGACCCCAATCGGCCGAACAGATCCATGCCTGGGTGTCCCGTCACCTTCCCGACCGCCCGCATCCGCCCGTCAAGCGCCCAATCGACTGGGTCAAGTGGATCATCACCACTGTCATTCTGTCGGGAAGCGCAACGGCTGCCTTCGTCGCATGGCCCTACGTCGTCCCTATCGTCCAGAGCCGCAACGTGTGGGCCGCCATCAGTTTGATCTCGATCCTGCTCTTCACCAGCGGCCACATGTTCAACCACATTCGCAAGGTGCCCTATGTTGCGGCTGACGGACGTGGCGGGATTAGCTATTTTGCCGCTGGCTTCCAGAGCCAGTACGGTATGGAGACGCAGGTGGTTGCGGCAATGTGTAAGTTTCCCATAGTTGTTGATGGTCCATGCTAACCATAGCAGATGGTGTCTTGTCGTTTGCGGCTATTGCCCTCATCATCAAGGTCCCCAGAATTGCCGACCCCAAGGCTCAGGGTGTTGCTGTTCTTGCATGGAGTGGTGTCCTGTTCCTTATGTACAGCTTCCTCCTCAGCATTTTCCGGATCAAGAACGGCGGCTACCCATTCTCGCTCCCTCCCTTTATGTGAGGCGTGTCCTGAGCAGTGTAGTGAGAAGTGATGATGGAAGACAAGTTATTGAAAGAGAACGATGCTGATCTAGGCTTTGCATGTAAAATATAAATGGCGGCGTCTCAGAGGGCAAAAGTTGTCTTGCGAAGCAACCTGCGAAGCAAGCGTGTTTGGTATCAGTGCGGGTCAGGCAATAAAATATTTTCACCGTCACGTCTTATCGACCAGTAAGACCAGAATGGCATATCTCGTGAAGATGAGTACCGCGAGGCTCGGCATGTCAGTGGAACGACGGACTGGTCATAAGTGCTTGTTATTCTCGAGTCCATCGGAGTTTCTATTGTTGATCATCTAGTGGCGCAAGCCCTACCGACAGCTCCAGGAGTAAAACAGCGTCCCCTAGGCTTAGGGGTTGGCCCAACACCAACATCTCGTAGTATCACTATGGAATATCGACTCGAACTCGACGTCAGGTCACAGCTCCCATCTTCGCCCGAGCCACCACACAAGCTCCCCAAGCATACCACATCTAGCAGTTAGAATCAGGAGCAGGGAGCTTACCGCTTGTGTCAATACGCATCAACGAACGTTCATGGAGGGGAGTCAATCTCTGCATAGGCGCACGCCCCCAAACCTTGTGACAGGTGCCCTGGCATGGCATTTTGCATGAAGGATATTGTACTGTTTTCGATGAGATATTGTCTTCATTATGATTCATTAAAAGAAGGTAGTCGAGACCGTGGTCAGGGTCATACGGCAACCTAACTGGGGACTAGACTAGAGTAGGTGAGTGTCAATGGTCTAGGGGCGTTTCTTTATCTTGCGTATTTGCAAGTTTGCCACCAGCTTCACCCTGCACTTCGCTCCCTCTCTCGACTGCTTCCGGGCTCAGAAAGGCGATGAAGTGGGCGTCAACTTCAACCAGGATCCTTGTATGGTGAAGGCATCTTGGATTCTCTGCTTTATTCGAAGTTATAAAACGACCAGGTGGTGTACAAGTTATGATTTTGCCACGAATTGAACATGTGGGACATTGGATTGGTTTTCAAACGTGAACTTAGCAGTGTAGATTCCGAAGCCGAACACGGTCATATTCGGAGTTGACGATAGCCAAGCTGCGCGGAGCAAAGTATTAGAGGTGGCGAAACCCCTTCCTCGGGGTTCCTCAACAAGTTTGTAAACCAATCCTCTCCGTCCGTTCAGACGTTCCATCAGGTGACACACACACACACACACACACACACACACACACACACAGCACATCCGAAATTCATTCCCGTAAACCGGTTAACTTCCCCCCTAGCATGCCAACTGCCAAGTCGCCCAGCCTGCCATGATTCTAGCCACTTGGTTCCAAGTCTCGGTTCAACAAATGAAAAAAAATCCTCCATACAGTGTGCAATATGAAATATGAAAGCCGAGCAAAATCCAATGCCGTGCGCCCTGCCCTGAGCCCTTTATTTTCAACCGCTAGCGTTACCGCCACCGCCTTCGCCTCCGCAGCTGCCGCTGCCGCTGCCATGGTAGCGTTAGTAGGTAGTAGGTAACTACACTATTCTAGATTCTTAGCGTCAATCCCACCATGTTTAGACAAGACACAAGACACAGAACACGAGGCTTAGTTGATTTGTATTTTGCCACCCCCCTCCCCCCTCCTCTTCCTTTCTTTCTCTAGACAGGTCCCTCCAATCATGTCCCGTCCCCGGGAGAGAGGGAGGGACGGAGCCACACCACACCCGGAAGGGCATCCTAGCGAGGCTTGCTAGGCAACGACACGTCTATCGGGAATATAGTGGTCTGGGTATGGCATGGGGCTAGAGTCACCTAAGCGAGCCGGCTCGGGTGACGTTGATTGTCTCTAATGCGCTAGTGTTCTTTCTCTCTCTCTCTCTCTATCCGTCCATTGGAGTAAAGTCAATAAACATGCTCATTCCATTTATCTATCTACCCACCTAGAGTATGTCCCATCCCAGCACAGCGGGCCCGGAGGCTCAACCAGACCGAAGCGAAAAAAAGAGAATTCCTCCGCGATGATGAACAGTAGAACAGTGGAACTGTGGAACATATCAGTGGAGCTGGTATGGAAAACAGGGAGGCAAAGCCGGTCGGAGCAGACTGGACCCTCCCAAACGTCAACGCTACGTAGGTAGGTAGGTGCCTACCTAGACTAGAAACCTACCTACCGAGATCGACATTCGTAGAATCGACTACCTATCTACCTAGCCGGGCGAATTAGGATTCATTCCCATTTCCATATCCATTCCCATTACAGGTCCAGGTCCAAGTTCAACCCACGACATAGCCAACCAACAAAAAACCAAAACCAACAGACCATACATCAAAGAAAGAAAGAAAGAAAGAAAGAAAGAGGGCATGGTTCTTGGCTGCATGAATCTGTAAATCTGCATTGTGGGTAAGAAAATATGAAAATATGAAATATGAAAAATGGGTGGTCGGACGGACAAGCAATTGCAATTCCGGGTTCCGACAATGCCATTTCATTTCATTTCATCATCTCTGATTCTCTCGTCATCCCATCCAGTCCTACGCTATCCCATCCCATCTATCCGTCCCCGTCACCTGCCCCAGTCATCCAAATCTTTTGGTTGGGGTCTAGCCTGGTGGGGGAACCTCTGTCTATTCTATCTATCTAGTCTGTCTGTCTGTCTGTCTAGCATGGTCTGTCAAACGGTCAAACAAACGACTGCTTCTTCACCTTGTATCTGTTCCGCTGAACGTGTAAAGAACAAAATATATAGCGAGTCGAGACGGAATTAGATTACATGCGGCCTTGAAAGCATACATTATCAACAAAGAAACCAGAGACTAAACATATCAAGGAGAAGGGAAAAAAAAGGTCGAGATCAACAGTTGAGCAATGCCGAACGAACATCATCGGATCAGAATCTCGGTATATTCCCCCATCATAACCCCCGTCTCGACTCCGTGTGGATGCTAATACCTGTCTAGCTGCCCGTTGCAAACTCAAATTGATATTCCGCCCCCCACTGCACTGCACTGTGTTGCAGTCCTTACAGTATGTGAATTCCGCATCGGGACGGGAACTAGACACAGCCGTCCGTGGCGAGCATGTTCCTCCGTTGCCGAGAGACCATGGATGCAAAAAATCCATCCAATCCCGTCCCGCTCAGTCGGTCACGAACAGTTGCCCCATGTTGAGCCGAGAGATTTCATTAGCCGGGGACCATATGTACTCGGAGCATAGCATAGCATAGCGATTTCTGTTCAGTCTACTCATTTTTCAGCTCGTGCCGGGCCAATCATTTGCGCGGCAGAGGGCAATAGCCTCTCCCGTGGATCTGGTTGCTGTCCAGTGCCGGCTAATACTATGCGGCTTAATCGAACTTTTGCCCACTATAGCACCGGCGAGTGGGC
>Ga0247760_1001828_pt1 | contig 18199 bp, 9 predicted proteins | sample UWRJL171409R4_FD_179936 | JGI IMG/M metagenome (GOLD analysis project Ga0247760, IMG submission 179936) | Plant litter microbial communities from Arlington Agricultural Research Station in Wisconsin, United States - UWRJ-L171-409R-4 | ecosystem: Environmental > Terrestrial > Plant litter >... | reverse complement strand
ACCACACTGGCCGGGTTAGGGTTGTAAAAACCCAACACCCCCCCGTAGTCTAACGTCTTTATTATAAAGGCTTAGACTAGCTCTTATTATTATTATTATTAAAGGAAAAAAGTAAAACCTTTATTATGTAAAGGAAAAAATAAACCTCTTTATAATACTTATTTAGAGGAAAAAGTTATTATTTATTATAAAACCTCTTTATTTTATTTATTATTTAGAGGAAAAATTATTATTATTTATAATAAAACCTCTGTATTCGAAGGAAAATCGTTATAATTAGATAAAAAACCTTCTTATTTTTCTACCCCCCTGGGCTGATATTTTTTAAGCCCGATTTTATTAAGCCATATATTAAGTATAGGGCCGGTTATTAGTTTTATTAAGGGGTCTGCTAGTTATTCTTTAGTATTTATATATAATATTCTTATTTTGTTATTTTCAACTAGTTCTCTTATATAGTGGTATTTTATATTAATATACTTAGTTCTTTTATGAAATTCTGCATTATGACTAAGTTTTATAACACCTGTGTTATCTTTTAGTATAACAGGTATATTTATTAGTATTTTTAATTATAATGAACTATTTAATTCATTTATAATATTCTGTAGATAAACTGTTTCTTTACTACATTCTGTTATAACCATATATTCAGCTTCTGTGCTTAAAAGCGCTACTGATTTCTGTAGTGTAACTCCCCAGCTTATTAAATTATTACCCAGGGTAGTTAAATATCCAGTAGTTGATCTTCGATTATTAAGGCAGTTATCCTAGTTTGAATCACTATAGGCTTTTATTATAAGATTATGATTATTTACTCCAGTATATGTTATTCCTAAATCAGGATATTTATTTAAATAGCCGAATATATTATCTACTGCTTAGAAGTGTAGAATTCCAGGGTTGGAGCAGTATCTTGCACAGTATTGAACTGTAAAGGCTATATCAGGTTTTATTTTCAAGGCTAGGTATAATAACGACCCTATATATTATTAATATATTGTTATTTCTTCCTATAACGCCTTCTAATTATTACCTTGTAATTTATTAGCTGGAAGAGGGTTATTTTTTAGATATAGGTTATTTTTATTATATTTTTCTAATATATTTCTAATATAGTTATTTTAGTGTATATATAGTTTATTATTTTTATAATCTATCGAGATATTTATTTCCAGGAATGTATTTATTTCACCCAGTGCTTATAGTTTTATATCGTCCTTAGCTTTATTTATTTGGGTAATTATATTATCAGCCTTAGGACCACTTATTATTATATCGTTAATATGATATAATATTATACACTGTATAGTTGGATTTATAAAGGCACTTTTATTGTAGTTAAATATAACGAATCCCAACTTATTTAATATCTTTAATAGATGTTTATACCACAGCCTTAAAGCTTGTTTTAAGCCATACAGCGCTTTACGCAACCGACAGACTTTATTATTATTATTATAAAAACCAGTAGGTAGTTATACGTATATTTCTTAATCGATGTCTGCATGCACAAAGGCATTTTTCACATTATATTATAATATAGGCCATTTATTTAATATAGTTATTACAAATAGTATTTGGTATGTTTCTGGCCTACATACTGTAGAAAAGGTTTCTAAATAGTCTAGAAATTCAACCTGGTTAAATCCTTAAACTACCCATCTTAATTTATATTTTATAATATTGTTAGTATTATTTATCTTCTTTTTATATACCCAACGGCCTCTAAGAGCCTTTCTATTATGTGGTAAATCAACTAGCTCCCATATACGTTGATTTTCAAGCTCTTCTAATTCTTCACACATAAAATTATTCCACTCTTCTTTTTCTAGCCCATTTATTACTTATTTATAAGTGGAAGGCTTTTTCTGTGTATCTTTTATATAGAATATATTAACGTTATTTATAATAAGGTTTATAAGGATCCTTTAATATTGATTATAGTATTCATCACTCTTTCTGGGGATTTCTACCACCACTTGAGGTGGAGAGAGAGCTATATCTTGGCTAGAATTTATACGGCGTGTTTGTGACCTAGTTATTATTCTAGTATTTGAATTATTATTATTATTGTTTGGATTATTAGAATTATTATTATTATTATTTGAATTGTTATTTGAATTATTATTATTTGAATTATTTGAATCATTGTTATTTGGATTATTGTTATTTGAATTATAATTATTATATGGTGTATCAGTTATATCAAAGCCTTCGGCTTCGATTTCTTCTACTTCTTCTTGAAAAGAGATATGTTTTATCTGTTTTTCTTTTAAAAACTGGCCTTCAAGGACTTTCACATCCCTTGACCATATTATTTTTCTTGATTTTAAGTCAAAGACTTTATAATTATTATTATCTTTACCATAGCCTACTAAAATTCCTTTTTCGGCTTGTGGTTCTAGTTTTGATCGTTTAGGTCCTTTTATTTTATAGTATGTTATTAAACCCCAGATCTTTATATTATCAATATTTAGTTTTATATTATTAGCCACTTCGTATGGAGTTTTAAATCCAAGGGCGCTGTGAGGTGTTCTGTTATATATATATATTATAGCTTAAAGTGCTTTACCCCATAGATATTTCGGTGCGTTTAATTATATTAATACTGCACGTACTTTAACCATTATTATTCTATTTATTCTTTCTAGCAAGCCATTACATTTATGCGTATATAGAGGACTTAATTATATTATTATACCTTCTTTCGTTAAATACTTTAAAAGGTGTTTATATTTAGTCCCATTATCGCATTAAAAAACGCGTATTTTATATCCTTTTATATTATTCTCAGCCTTTGCTTTATATTTTAGAAATACTGAAAATACTTCTGTTTTATTAGCTAAGAGCTGTATCTCTAAATATCTAGATTTTTTATTAAGAAATGTTATAAAGTATAATTTTTTATCATATGTTTTTATTCTAAACAGCCTATAAAGGTCATTAGATATTTTTTCCATATAGTTATACTGTATTTTATTATTACTTTCTTTATTTCGTTTATTTGGAAGTTCTGCTTACACACACACTTCACATTCTAAGCAGTTATTATTATTATTATTTTGTTTATAGTGGTGATTTGTTATAGTATTTTTCACTAAATTCTGCAGATTCTGTTTATTTATATAAGTGAATCTTTAATGGAGTAAATCCATTATTATATTTATAAAGTATATAGAAGGTTATGTAAGCAGAAAGTATAAGCCTTCTTTTACTTACCCTTTTATTATTACTTAGTTATTTTTTATTATAATAAGGGTATTATTTCCACTAATCTAAAGGATATCTGGAGGCAATATAGTAACACCTATTATATTTATACCTAATTCTGGTATATAAAAACACTTCCTTAAAGTAGCTTCTTTACCAGTATTAGTAAAGGTTATTTTACATGTTCCTTCTCCACGTACTAATAAGGTTTTTACTTCACCCCACTTCACAGTGGTATTTATTTCTTTATAAGAAGTAAACTATGATTTATTACATATTACATAAACTGATACGTTAATATTAAATATAAATTTATATATAAGATTTATATCCCTTTTTAGATATAATTCTTTTACCTAATCTAATAGATCCTTTAAGCCATGCTTTAGAATTAAAGGGTTATTAGTTATAATATTTAAAAGGGTATAATTATTATTATTATTTACCTTAAATGCTGCGTCGAGAGAGTTTCTAAGTGGAACGTCTTCGAACATAATATCTTCGACTTCAGATTCAGTTTGTAAGGCTGTTTCTAATATAAAGGAAGATTTAAGGGTAGATACGGTTATAATAACCGCTATTCTTTCCTCTCTCTTTTCACAAAAGAGTTTCTGTTATCTCTAACGGTGTTTCTAGCTAGTCTTTTACACCTTAAAAGCAGCCTTTAAATTAAAAGTTTTCTAACCTTTTAGAGCCTTTTCAAAGTGGAGAAAAGCACAGTTATTATCCGTATAACCACATAATTTACAGTATTTGCAGAATATAACAGTGGGCTTATTCTTCTTCCAGTTTTTCACATACTAAATAGAAGGTTTAGAGACTTTAAGCTGTTTTACTTTATTAAGTAAATTAACTGTCAGGCTCTCCCAGTTATAAGCTTAAGGGTTAACCTATAGGCTCTAGGTTACTTAGGCTACAAATAGTCCAAATTCAGGCTTAAGATTTTACAATAGCTAAGCTATATTAGCCATTTCTGGCATTTTCAAGTCTTAAGCAGCCAGGTTATCAAATATAGACTTCAGCTTACTTACGTAGGCTTCAACAGTCTCAAAATCAGCCTGTAAGGTCTGATAAAACTTCTGTAATAAAAGGTATTTGCTTATAAATCCATCTAAATTATAAAGATCTTTCAAAGTCTTTTAAGCCTTAAAACCAGTCTTACAAGCCTGGATATAATTAGCTATATCATACTTACACATCAGGATTATATCAGCTAGTGATTTTTCCTACATCTAATCGTGTGTATTCTCAGCACTGGTAATAGCCTCAGAGAGGCCTTCTCGTAAGAGATATGCCTTTGCCATTATAGCCCAGCCCTGATAATTCTCAAAGCCTTTCAGCTTAGTTATTTAGCCCAGTTTTCCAGCTATAGTAGGCTTTATACCTCTGTAGAATACAGTGGTTTTACAATACTAGGAGTCCAGACTGCTTAGAAACTGCCTAATAAGCTGAATTTTCCCAACACAGTTCAATCGAAGTAATTACAGTGCAACATCAGTTAATTCTACAAAGTAGAAAAAACCTTACTTACGTGCAAGTTAAACTCGCAGCCTTCACAAATCCAAAGGTAGAGTGTAGAGGGTTATACCACTAGGCTAAACAGAGTGTTTAGGCCATATGGGTTATTGTTATTCACAACTGTAAACATAACTTATACCTGCGTATTGCAGTGTATAATTATTTGCACAGAGTGCAACAAGTGGCTAGAAGCCAAGTGATATAGGTAGCTGGAAGCCAGAATAGTGCAGTGGCTGGAAGCCAGAGTAGTGCAGTGGCTGGAAGCCAGAGTAGTGCAGTAGGAGGAGACTCCGGGCTTATAACCTGTTAAAATGCAAAAGGGGTCAAGGCATTGGAAAGCAGTGTGTTAAAGGTGATTTTATTATTTCTATCTTTAAGAGTGGAAGCCGTGTTATTATAGCCGTAAGGGTAGCCAGTGCACGGAGTGCATTAGCCACACTCGCTTCTATAAAGCGAGGTTGGCTGACTGAATACGAGGTTGGCAGTGGAGTCTGGCGTTCTTAGCTGTGCAGATCCACGGATGCAGCCGTGGAGCGGCTGCGTGGATCCAGCCACACTATTCTAACCACACTAGCCGGGTTAGGGTTGTAAAAACCCAACAATATTAACTACAGGTGCTGTAGTTATAAAGTACGGAACGGGTAAAGTAGTACCTTATTTCTTTTCTTCTTCTACTTACCTTTAGGTTCGTTATTTCTCCTAAACCTCTTTTTAAAACTTAAGTAATAATAACCCAGCTTATTCTTTTACAAAGTAGCCTTCCTTAATAAGTTAATGCTTAAGTTAGTTAGTGAAGCGAACTCTGTTATAAAGTTATAACTTAATTTCTATTATTCTGTCTTTAGACATTACAGTAAGACCTTTAACTTATAAGTCCTTTATTTTATTTACTAGCTTTTAGTGTTTCTCCTTTAGCTCTTAAACCCTTTGCTAGTATACTTATTTCATGCCTTCTTAAGGGACCCTTAAGGTACCAGTCTAAGGCATACCGGCTTTAATGCGGGGCAGCTATCTAAGCTGTCCTTCTTCCAGGGAGGTGAGGGTGCTGATCCACTTAACGTGCTTAAAGTGTTTAAGAGTCTTAAGGGGTACTGTTAAGAAGAACTTCTATTTCTCCAGTTTAATTCTTTTAACTTATTCTTTTTTACCTTTTAAAGCTTACTTTACCGTTTAAGTAGCCTAAAGGGCTAGTTCTTTAACTCCTTTTACTATCTTAATGATTTTTAAGTCAGGGTCCTTCCTAGACTTCCTTAGTTCCTAGGCTTACAGGGTGAGGTTTTTAAGGCCTGTAACAGCCAACCGGAATATCTCTTCCTAAAGTTAGTCTTTTAAGACCTACACCTCTAGTGGTTTTAAGTTTCCACTTTAGAGTTAGTCTGCTGTAACTTACACCTCCGTAACTGACTTTTCTAAGACCCCCTTAAAGACTAAGTACACTACATCTTAAAGTTCTTCCTCTTCTTTCTCGTCTTTTAAGTTATATTTGTCTATCTAAGTACAGTTTTCTTCGTTACTTATTATCCTAACATAAATATCCTTTAAGTTAAACTTAACGTGTTTCCCTCCTTCTGGGACGGGTTTTTAACCGATTTATTTCAATAACGGGCATTACTGTACTATATAACTTTTCTTATCGTAGTTAAAGTACTAGATCTGGGATAGATCTTTAAGCTGCTTCTACTGTAATTATTATTAAAGTTTATCGCAGTTGGGCCGGTTCTGACGATTCACTATGCTAATGTCTATTAGTCTAAGGTAGTAACCTATTACAGTCGACTGACTCCCCTTCTTAAGTTTACTTAACTAGTAAAGGGTTTGTTCCTTTTAGAAGTTCTTTTAATAATAATAATTATAGTACCTATTATTAACTTTAATAGCTATCTTAACTAACTTTTATAAGTAATCTGGTTAGTCTTCTCGGTAGAGATCTCCTATAACGTGCTCCTTCAGACCGCTTTAAAACAGTATTATTAGCGCTTTTCACCGAGTTTAGTTTTTACAGCTTCCAGTTTAAAGCGTGTGGAGAACTTAAGGACTGAGGATGTCTGTCTTAGAGCCATAAGGTGCTGTTTAGCCCACTTAGGGGCGTCCAGTTCTCTAAACTTAATTTAAAGTTAATTAATAAAAATATCAAAATCGTCAAAAAGGGCCTAGGTCTTAGGGGCCTCTTCACGCGCTCTGTCCACAGAGAGGTTATTAATTATTTTCGTATAAGGTTTATATTAGTAAGTGGCTACTTTATCTAGTAAGGCTTTAGTAAACCTAACCTTTCCTTCTTCTTTGAAGAACTGCTTATTATAATAGGTAATATAACTCTGGAGCTGGGTTATCTAAGACTTTAATTATATAAAGTCTCCTTTAAAGCGTAACGGTAAAGGGAGCTTTACTTATTTCTTCTATAAACCTTTAAAGTTGTTATTTTCCAACTTAACAGTGTTAAGTTAAGCTTAAAGTTTTTTAATAAAGCTAATATAGCTTTTAATATCTTTAGGGAAAGTTTTATTAAGTTCCTTAACCAGTCCCTACTGGTTAAAGTTTAAGTCTTTAAGGCGTGTAACTAGTTTATTAATAATAGGGAGTTAAGGTTAAGTTTACACCTCCTTAATCTCCTTACCTTTTTTAAAGACCGATATGTTAATAGGAGAGAGGTAATGTTTAGGAATTTAACAAATAGCATTCAGAACTTAACGTTAATATTGTATTATAACCTATATTTAACACAGGCTTTAAGAGAACTAGCGCGGGTTAAGATAGAACGTATAATAAGACGTTAACAGGTAAGGGGCGTTCTAAAGACAGCTTATTAAGCTAACACTCCTAAATAGGGGGTTTAACGTTACTGTAAGTTATTATCACTATAATACATAAAGGTAAGTCTGGATAGTAAGACATAAATGAATAATTAAATACTAGTGTGAGGAACTAAAGTCCCTTACGGTGGTTATAGGCATAACCATAGCTATCTATACTAACTAACTAAAAGGTACTTTATACCTTGCTTAGTCTACTATGTTTAATAGTGTACCACGCAGTTATAGCTAAGCAGCTAACTGAATGGTGCTTAGTGTTATTAGTCCTTATAGACCACTAAGCGCTTTCTTACTGGTCGTAAGGGCTTTAGGTCTTTGCACCCCTAGCCCAGTGCGTCTAGACGGTGTACACTGTTCTCCCGCACTGTTCCTTCTGCGGGGGATTTGTCAGGCCACCCCGGCCCAAGTGACAGCCTGCAGGGTCGTCACAGAGACGTGAAAAACTTTAATTTACATCTTTATATTAATAAGTAAGTTAACTTTATAATTAAAAGTGGTAACACTTTTCTTAATTTAGAATAGTCTATACCTTTTAAAGTTAAGCTTCTTATTAAGCCGTTTTAAATATAAGTTTTGTAAAAAAAGGTAAACGTAGTCCCCCTCTTGAAAAGTTAGTCCTTTAACTTATTTACTATTATAGTAAAGTCTTTCTTTAAGTACTAACTGTTTAGTTTAGTATTTATTAGTAAATCTCTTTATCTATTTATATATAAACTTAAGTCTTACTTACAGGTAGTTATATAATTCTTACATCTAGTCTGTACAGACTGTAACTTAAAAGTGTGACGACCCTGTAGGCTGTCCTCTGGGTCGGAGCGGCTTGACGAATCCCCTATAGAAGGAACAGTGCGGGAAGGCAGTGAACACTGTCTTGTGCACTGGGCCAGGGGTGTAAAGACCTGAAGCCCTTACGACTAGTAAGAAAGTGCTTAGTGGTCTATAAGGACTGATAACACTAAGCACTGTTCAGTTAACTGCTTAGCTGTAACTGCGTAGTGCACTATTAAGTATAACGGACTAAGTAAGGTATATAGTACCTTTTAGCTAGTTAGTATAGATAGCTATAGTTATACCTATAACTACCGTGAGGGACTTTAATTCCTCACGTTAGTATTTAATTGTTTATTTATATCTTACTATTTAGACTTACCTTTATATATTATAGTGACAGCAACTTATAGTGATATTAAACTCCTATTTAAGAGTATTAACTTAATAAGCTGTCTTTAAAACGCCCTTTATCTGTTAACGTCTTATTATATGTTTTATCTTAACTTACACTAGTCCTTTTAAAGCTTATATCAGGTGTAGGGTATAATATAATATTAGCGTTACAGTTTTAAACGCTATTTATTAAACTCTTAAATATTACCTCCCTTCCGCTATTAATATATTAACCTTTAAGAAAGGTAAGGAGCTTAAAAAAGCGTAAGCCTAACCTTAACTCCTTACTATTAATAAGTTAGCCGTATACTTTAAAGAGTTAAACCTTAATTAATAAGGACTAGTTAAGGAACTTAATAAAGTTTTCCCCAGAGATATTAAAAGCTATATCAGTCTTATTAAGAAACTTTAGGCTTAACTTAACGCTATTAAACTGGAAAATAACGACCTTAAGGGCTTTTAGAAAAAACAGGTAAAGTTTCCCTTACCCTTACGCTTTAAAGGAGATTTTACGTAATTAAAGTCTTAAATAGCTTAACTTTAGAGTTATATCACCTATTATAATAAACAGTTCTTTAAAAACGAAGGAAAAGTTAAGTTTATTAAAGCTTTATTAAATGGAGTAACAGCTTATTAGTACAAACCTTATGTGAAAATAATTAACGACTTCTCTGTAAATAGAGTACGTAAAGAAGCCTTAAAGACTTAAGCCCTTTTCGATAATTTCGATATATTTATTAACTAGCTTTAAATGGAGTTTAAAAAACTAGATACCTTAAGGCGGGCTAAGTAACGCTTTATAGCTTTAAGATAGACGTCCTTGGTACTTAAGTTCTTTACACGCTTTAAGTTAGAAACTGTAAAAACTAAGCTTAGCTAAAAAGCTTTAGTAATGCTGTTCTAAAGTAGTCTGAAGGAGTACGTTATTAAAAACCTTTACTGAGAAGATTAACTAGACTGGCTTTAAAAACTAATTAAGATAGTTATTAAGGCTGATAATTAGTATTACAATTACTATTATTAAAAGAACTTCTAAAAGGAATAGACCCTTTATTAACTAACTTAAAAAGGGGAATTAATCGACCGTGATAGGTTATTACTCCAGATTAATAGATATTAATATAATGAACTGTTAGAATTAACTTAACCGCGATAAGCTTTAATAATAATAGCAGTAAAAGTTATTTAAGGACTTATCTTAAGTCTAATACTTTAACTGTAGTAAGAAAGGTTATATAGTATAATAATACCTTTTACTAAGGTAAGTTAAGTAGAAATTATTTTTAAATAGAGGAAAGTACGTTAAGTTTAATTTAAAAGATATTCACGTTAGGATAGTAAGTAACGAAGAAGATTACACTTAAATAGATAAATATAACGTAGGAGACGAGGGAGAAGAGGAGGAAGAACTATAAAATGTAATATATCCAGTCCTTAAAGGTGTTCTGGAAAAGTTAGTTATAAAGGTGTAGGTCGCTATAAACTGACTTTAAAATAGAAACTTAAAGTAGCTAAAGGTACAGGTTATAAAAGACCGACTTTAAGAAGAAATGTTTTAATTAGTTATTATAAGCTTTAAAAACCTTACGCAGTAAGTTTAAGAATTAAGGAAGTTTAGGAAGGATCTTAACTTAGACTTTATTAAGTTAGTAAAGGGAGTTAAAGGATTAGCTTTTTAAGCTACTTAAGTGGTAAAACAGGCCTTAGAAAGCGAAAAAGAGTAAGCTAAAAGAGTCGAGTTGGAAAAACGAAAGTTCTTCTTAATTATACCCTTTGAAACTCTTAAATATTTTAAGCACGTTAAGTAGATTAATACCCTTACCTCCCTAGAAGAAGGATGGCTTAAATAGCTACCCTGTATTAAGGTTAATATGTTTTAAACTAGTACTTTAAAGATCCCTTAAGGAGGTAAAAAATAAGAATATTAACGGAGGGTTTAGAAGCTAAAGGATAAATATTAAGAGTTAATAAACGAAGTAGAGGACTTATAAGTCGAAGGCTTTACTGTAACGTTTAAGGATAAAGTAATAAAGATTAAGTTGTAACTTTAAAATAAAGTTTACTTTACTAATTAACTTAAATACCGACTTATTAAGGAGAATTACTTTATAGAAGAATAAGCTAGTTTACTATTACTTAAGTTTTAAGAAAAGGTTTAGGAAAAGTAACGTATAAGAAAGTAAGTAGAAGAAGAAAAGAAAGAAAGCATTACTTCCCCTATTCTGTACTCCTTAATAGTTACACCTGCAGTTAGCGTTAACTATCTTAATTATAAAGATATATTATAAATTAACTACATGTATAATAATTACACTTTTAATTAACACAGTAAGCTTAAAACTGTTGAAATGCAAAAGGGGTCAAGGCATTGGAAAGCAGTGTGTGTTGAAGGTGATTAATTATTTCTATCTTTGAGAGTGGAAGCCGTGTTATTATAGCCGTGAGGGTGGCCAGTGCACGGAGTGCATTGGCCACACTCGCTTCTGCGAAGCGAGGTTGGCAGTGGAGTCTGGCGTTCTTGGCTGTGCAGATCCACGGATGCAGCCGCGGAGCGGCTGCGTGGATCCAGCCACACTGTTCTAACCACACTGGCCGGGTTAGGGTTGTAAAAACCCAACAAAAACCTTTTATAACCACTTCTTTAACGTATAAAGATAAGATTATACTGTTATAAGGGTAAAAGTAAAGGTAACATATTATCAAGTCTCTTATACTTTAGTAAAAGAGTTTAATAATAACAGTAAGTGGAAAGTTACAGTAATTAACTAAACCCCTACTGCTTATTAATAAAGGGGGTTACTTAGTAACTGCTTAGTTATAATGTACTTAGTACACTTTAAAGGAAAGGTTAAAAAATGGCAGAAATAAGCGGATTATAAATGGATCTAGAAGTAAGAAGACATTACTGTAATCCAGTTTTAAAGAGCGTATTATTAACTTATTAAGGATTTTTAGAATATTAAACTGTTTAAAGTCAATTGGACGTTAAAGCGTAAGAACCTAAAAAGGGTTGATTGTTAAGTTTATTAAAGTTACCTGTTTTTTTAAAAGGAATTAAGAAAAGGTTACAGGTCTTTTAAAAGGGTTAGAAATTAATAGTTTATTAGTTAGTAAAAACCTTAAGATAAAGAAAAGGTATTTAAAAGTTAAGCTGGATAAGACTTTAAAGATAAGTAATTATTATAACTTAGATATAAAAAGAGTATAAGCATTATTCCGTTAATGTTAACCTAATAAATAAAAGAGGGAGACCGTTTAAAGTAAGAGTAGTGATTAATAATGGAAGTGTTTCTAACCTAATATACCCTTTATTAGTTAACTGAAGGAAACTCTTTAATAAAGAATATAAAAAGGTTATTCTTATTTAGAATGGAGAAGGAAGCTTATATTAGTATAATAATAGTTAAGTTACTTACTATTTGCCACTTTTAATTAAAGTGGATAAGGATAAATAATAAATAGACTTTAATGTTATATTAGTAGTAAGATACAATATACTTTTAAGTTTACCTGAGCTAGAAAAGTATAACCTTATAATTAATTAGAGGAGTAGTTACCTTACTTTTAATAAGTCCTTTAGCTGTAATTACCGTTTAGAGAAAGTTAAGGAAGTACTGAACTGTTTTAAAGATATATAAAGTATTTAAAAACATACTGAACCTTTAGAATTAAGTACAGTTTAGGTTAGGTTTATTAAGACAGTTAAAAGATTAAAGAGTTTACTGTATTACTTAAATGATAATTTAAAAGGTAAAAAGAAGTAAGAAGCTAATCTATAGATAAGTAAAGAAACTAACTTATTTAAAATACTTATAAAGTATAGGAAGTTTACCCTGTTTTGAAAAAAGATATTACAATTATTAGACTATAAACTTTAAAATTACAAAATTAAGCTGAAGCTGGGAGTAAAACTCTGTAACTTCTAACTTTATTACCTAAACTCTTAACAGGCCGAAACCTTAAAGGAGTATATTAATAAGAATCTAAGGAATAGATTTATTATAAAGTCCTAATCCTTAGTAATAACAGTGATGTAAGTTTAAACTAACCGTTAAGTAAGCTAAGTCTCTAAGAGCGGCACATTACCGTCAGCCTTCCAGCTCTGTAACCATAACAGCTAATTTATAACCTCCTTAATAAAGAAAAGAAAGAGCTTATCCTCCATTACTGTCTCACCATCTTAATACTATTTCCACTAGCAGAACCGCCAGAATTCTTCCTGCTTCAGCTTATACACTAACGACGTGTTTTTCAGCTACACCACTTTAATCATAGTAAGGATATTCTACACGTTAGCCCAGAGCTTAGCGTTATTAACAATAATACGTTCCGGCTACGCCGCTGGAATCCTTACTTACGCTAACCCCTTTTAGCCAGCTAAGGGTTATTCCATACCGGCCAATCCAACTACCGTAATTAATAGCCCAGCCAGTGCCGGTGTTAAAGCCGGCACTCGTCGCTTCCGGGGAGCCATAGCGCAAAGGAGGCCAGCCTACGGTACCAGAAAGAAGAGAAGGTTGGGGACGGAGAGTTAGAGCGGAGCGGGGGGGGGGCCAGACTCCCTAAAAGGCGCGACTAGCGGTTGCTTACGGCACCGGCCCCGCTGTAGTGGTGTGGCCACGGCGCATTAGCGCCCTGTACTATAGTGGAGGCTCCGGGGGCCGCGACGAATCAGCGGCCGAATCAGCCGGTGCCATAGATATCCGGAAATAAGCACGGCGGCCACACCGGAGCCACCGTAGATATTCGCGAATTTCGCTGGTGGCGGTGTAGTAGGGTTAGGGTTTAATATGGGGCTTCGATCAGCGGGCGGCTGATTTCGGCTCAGCGGCGCCGTGAATACCAATGTTTTTTAGAGGCGCTGGGCTAGCCGCTGCTTGACCTGTCAGTGTTTAAGATCATTCGTAAAGGAGCGTAGAGTAGGTGCGAACGTCTTGCGAACTTAGCGGCAAGCGGCTGGGCGCAATTGCGGGATAACCCCCGCTCAACCCTAACTCGCTTGAGACGAACACCTGAAGCGATGACGTCGCTCTCCTTGCCTTGGGCTTTCCTCTTGGCGACATGGTGGCCGATGTATTTCCACGTATCAGTGGTAAAGTTTCACCTGAAATCCTACAGCTTCAGTTTATTCTCCAGCTGTGCTTTTCTAGGTATGCCGTTAGCAGGGGAAATGCCATGTTCAAGTTGAGTTTGAAAGCGTTCGTAATACTAACGTTGCGTGGAGGCCTCGGTGAGCTAAGTCAGTGACTACCTGTGAGAGTGAAAACTCGTGATTTAGATACAGGCTTCGGATGAGTGGTTTGTAGGCCTCCAGCTTTGTTGCTACATCGTGGTGTGGTATCGAGGCCATTGCGATGGTATTTCAAGGGTGGAGATGGGCACCTGGAGGGGACTCGATGGTTGGGGAAAGACGAGCGAGGCGCCGGGGTTTTTTATGGTCAGACCGCTTCGTTTGCGCATTTTCCAGGCGTCTTCCTGCCTTGATGCCTGATCGGCTTGATTTGGTAAAGTTCATTGACAAAACGGGAACGTGGCTGACTGACCTCCGTCTCACACACCTCCGACATTCTTGCGCAAGCTGCAGCACAGAAATAATCAGAATAGCTGCCAAGTTAAAAGAAATGAAGTAACGAGGCTTACAGAGAGCTGATACATAAGTAGGAGATCTGAGAAGCTCTGTTGAATAGGTACGTATGGACTAGTCTATCTAAAAGTTGAACCGGCGACCCATCGCGCAAGGCTCCATAGCGCTCAAGCGTAGATGTAGGTACTCCTCTGCCGGGGTAGGAAAGGTTAGCTCGGACAGGGACCCACTGTTACCCCCTGGCAGAGAGAGCACCAAACCAGTAACAATGGACCCCTGACTGAGCTAACCTTTCCTACCCCGGCAGAGGAGTACTACTGCTACACTACTTCGGCCGAAATCAGGATGAAACAGAACCCTTTCTACGATGGGTCATCTCACAGCTCTGTAGCCACGCCAAACACATCCCACCCATGCTTCTAGACTTTTACGACAGGCCGCAATATCCAAGCTACGGCAACAGTCTTGAAATCCTCGCTCAGATTATTTGGAAATTCAAGAAAGATACGTGGCAATTGACGCCGTGGATGAGAGCAAGCCGTATACTGGAATGTTGAGCCTTCTCGTCACTCTCATGACGGAGCCTCGGTTTGCTAACCTTCGGCTTCCCACTCAAGCCGTGAGTATCTGGATATTGAGCAAGCCTGAAACCCCACGCCGTATACGTCTCTACGTCCAACGAAGCGATGCAAGAGGACATCTGGCTCGTTGTTAGCGCGACGCTGAGATCTAACCCGAAATTTCAATCGTGGCCAGTCTCATTGTACAGGGAGACCATCGCTTTGGCCAAGGGTGCAAAGGGGATGTAAGTCTCGAATCGTACCTCCACCTTTCCGATGGTTTGAAGACTTTCTTATCAAGATGGGTTTCGGTGGGCAATATGCCAGATCGATATCCTTGGCAGGCTCAAGTCACAGTCGACATTTCGAAGGGCGTTAGAAGAACTGCCCGAAACATTAGATGCCACGTACGAGAGAATCTTGAAGGCCATACCGGCTGAGCACCGCGAATCTGCCCAGGCAACCCTCAGTATCCTGGTGGCCCAGAGCGAGCTTGGTAGCAAAGAGGCGCAAATTTCACCGCGTGCTTTCCTCAGCATGATCTGCGGACCCTAAAGCTTGACCTGTCGACAGATCACTTTTACAATATATTCGACATCAGGGAAACCTGCGGCTGCCTTGTCACATTCACGCTTTACCTACCACCAGTAGGAAGCTGTGTCGAGGGGCAGGAACGAGAAGTGGTCCTGCTCGCGCACTACACCGTCAAGGAGTTCCTATATGCCGAACGCACAGCCTGCAGTCTCGACACGGTCATCCTGAAATTTGCACTCGAAGAAGATGCCGCAGTCACCCACTGGGCCAAGACGGTACTTGACGTTGCGCTTGCGGCGCCGCCAACAGACAACCCAATGAGCAGCGATTCCCTCGATGACTACTGCCAGGGGGTTGCTCCCTAATTGTAAAGACTTGGGATAAAATCCTGCCGACTCTTGGGCTGAGAGGCGAATGCCTGCAACTACTCAATCCTACAGGTGCCCATCATTCACGCCAAGCGAACAAACGAACGTTATTTCTCGAGTGGGCGTCAACACCGGCGAATCCCACCTTTGGGGCTCTTGCCAGATGTTTCTACGGCGGCTATTGGGCACTAGCGAGGGAAGCCGCTAGTCTTGTCGACGCCAGAGAGATCTTGGGAACGACCTTGTGTTTGATCGCCGCCACTGGCGTCTATCCATCGACCGATTACTTGAAATGGAGAAGAAGGAAATCAGAAGTGCTTCTCGAGACGTCTTTGGTTCTATTCATCTTCCTCGAGAAGATAGAGCGGGTAACTCAGAGGGAGCAGCTGGATATATTGGCTGAATGTGTCAGCCCTGACGCACTGCTCTTTGCTATGATAGGCAAGCCCGAAAACAAAGACTTGGCTCGGGGGAACAAGCTGTCGCTACTGGAAAAAATGCTGGAACTCGGCGCGGACGTAAACTCCACGGCGTGCCAGATGACACCTTTACAGCTCGCGGCCCTGTTGTGGGACTTTGACAGTGCCACGTTCCTCATCTCCGCGGGGGCGGATGTCAACAAGGTCGGATCAGCGCAGGGCTTTCGGGTCGCGGGAACCAACATCGACTACGAAGGTCTGATCGACGATAGCCCCCTCAGGATTCTGAGAACGGCGCCATTCTCGCTGCCTTGGGCATCGATCTGCGTGAGGAGAGTTGGGAGAGGGGCTGCGGCGAAATCGAGGATGGAGAGACTGCTGGTGGAAGCAGGGGCTAGGGATTTTCGACACTAGGCGCCTAGCTGCATGCCATGTCTCTGTCTTCACATGCAGGTCTCGAAATCCTCACTGGAATAAGACTTCCTCCCCCGCAGAAGGAAATAAGCAACCTAGGTAGGTAAGCTCCATCCATGTCAAAGCCAGAGAGCGAGTCACTTGGCGCGGAAGGGACTCGGCGTTGCATCGCAGCCCGGGTCTGAGTGCCAAGCCGGGACCGCAAATTCGGAGACCCCCCCGGCGCATGGTGACTTTTTCAGGACTTTTACAGTGCAACACGCCGGCTTCGCGACCATTGATTGTTCGAGCCACCCATTCGAACACACGATTCCCTCCCTCCGACCAGTGGCCAAGTTGTGAATTCACTGACTCTTGACACACACTTTTGGGGCTTCTTTTCTTTCCTGTTTTGTGTGCGAAAATTCTTATCGCAGCGTTTTGAAACAGGGGTTCCGTCGGGAGCGGGTGGGCGGCCCCCCATTGGCCGAGCCATCACCGCCCCTTTGAAACAACACCCCACGGATGTTTCAAACGCTGCACCACGGATTGGCTGGCACCGCATTCTCGGCGCCCGAGAAGCAAATACGCTCCTGACGTCTGCGTGCAATGGCGGCCGCTAACAGGACCTGAAACCCGGTCCCCGAGCCCCCGGAGGCAATCGCTCCATGGCCGCGGAGAATACGGCCGACGTCAGATCGTGCCATGGGAATAAATTGGATGCAGGCCCCATCTGCTCGGCCTGCCTGCCCGGGAGGGCAGCATCTCCAGCCGGCACGCACCCGAGCACATTTTCGCCGTGGTCACTTTGTGCAAGCATGTTCGGGTTCCGACCCATGGAGACCATCGTCGAGTCGACAGCTTCAAATCCCAACTCGAACCCACAATCGCCCATCATGGCTCAGGACCGCGAGGGCGACCGCGAGCACTCTCTCGACGCTCTACTGCAGTCGCTCGGGAGGCCGACCAAGGACTCGGACCTGTTCCCTCTGGACTTGCCCTTGCGGAGCAGCTCGACGTCCAAAATGCCGTCACGCAACCCCAGCCAGCGAGTGCGCGAGTGGATGAAGCGCTCCAACACCGTCCGGTAAATCATCTCTCACTCTATCTAAACACATGCTCAGCTACTAACACCGCACAGCACCGCAAAAGTCGCCGAAGCGGTATCCCCAACCAGGGGCCGCCACCGTATCAACATCGCCCACCTCGGCGGCGGCCGCGTCGGCTCTGAAGAGATCCAGCCCGCTATAACCGTCGGCCTCACCCCGCGCCTTGTCCGCCCCCAGCGAAGCCGCGCCGGATCCGACTCCGCCGAGAGCCGCATCACGCAGTGGATAGACCTGTACCCCGAAGCCTTCGAGAGCTTCAGCCCACCGCTGCAACAAGAGCACAACCGATCCGAAACCTCCAAACCACCACCACCAACACAAACCCAAACCCAGTCAACCCCGAATTACCCCCAAAAGCCAAAGCCAAAACCAAGCGTCGAATCCGAATTCCCCGAGCTCGACAGCGGTCTCCGCCCTGCGCCCCTGCGCACCCCCACCAGGAAAGAGACACCCTCACCCTCACCCCCCCCCCCCCCCCCCCCCCCCCCCCCCCCCCCCCCCCCCTCCCCCCCCCCCCCCCCCCCCCG
>Ga0247760_1001827_pt1 | contig 18205 bp, 6 predicted proteins | sample UWRJL171409R4_FD_179936 | JGI IMG/M metagenome (GOLD analysis project Ga0247760, IMG submission 179936) | Plant litter microbial communities from Arlington Agricultural Research Station in Wisconsin, United States - UWRJ-L171-409R-4 | ecosystem: Environmental > Terrestrial > Plant litter >... | reverse complement strand
CCGTCCTCTCTATGATTCTCCTCCGCCCATCTGGATTGCTAGTCTTTGGCGCCCGTCGCTTTCCTACCGACACTAATCCAATACGATCTTCATGCCTACCACCCTTGTCTGTCACAGCATAGCCCACACACTGACTACCAGCTATTTTCTTGCGCAGCTGCGCATCGTTATCCCAGCAAGTGGTTTCGCCTTGCAACTGTTCTCTCATCATCTCGGATAAATCCAAAATGGTCCTCATGTTTCCAGTGATGGGCCTCTTGCGTTTAACCAGCATGCTGCATTGTTTCGGCCACGTCCAGAGACTCACGCAAATCCAGACCCAGAAAGCCTCGAGGATGATGCCCACGGTGAGAATGAGATGGGAATACCCCCAAATTTATCTGTTATATGAGACGAATCTGGGCACATGGAATTTCCTTTTTGGTACCTCGCCCACGTGCCACTGCTCACCCTGGCTCAGGCTGGGCTTAGTCTGCTCAGGATTTGCTTAGGCTTGTTCACCTTTGCTCAGGCTAAGTACCATTTTCAGCACACTGGGCTGCAGCATGCTGAACTGCCTCAACTCTAACCGAGGGGACCCAGAATTAGTCCTATACATTAAGATAGCCAAAACTGGTCCTCATTTTAAAGTCGAACAGCCTTAAATTCTATCCTGGAATGGGCTATGGAATGATGCCGAAGAGCACTATGCCAGGCCATGGAATGTGGCCCATGGATTCCACGAGCCGGAATACTGCCAGGAACGGTACCGTCCCCTGAGCTACGGGGCAATGGCCCTCAAGGCACCGGGCTCTGAGCCCTATGCCACAGGTGCCCTGAATGTGTGCTGGGCAGCCCAAGGGCCATATTCCCAACAATTACTTTCACCGAGGTCTAATGTAATATATCACAACAGCTTATGAGGACGGGGGAAATGGATAATATTATCTTTCACACAACACCAATTTCAAATTGTAAAAGGGAAGGTAGAAAGCATCAAGTATCTGTATTTTTTGTCTCAAAATGGCTTCCCATTGCCAAACGCAGCCCCTGACCACACAAGCATTCCGCCCAGAAAGCCAGCCTTGGCGGCTGTATCGCTAGATAACGGTCCACACCCCAAGAGAACAACATTCGCCATGATCAAAACTTTCGAGAATGCAGTACATGCTTCAAACACCCTCCACCATCTCGTCGCAACTGTCAGTGTAGCAGCGTTGGTCGCCCTAGCCCCATACAGAAACCGATGCATGCGTCGTGTAAACTTGACCCCATTGAGCATCAACCACACGGAAGAGATGCATTCTCGGATACCCCTCGGATCTCGGCCTTCCACTCGTAACAAGAAGGCCGCCGTACCACCACAGTAGTTTACTAGCATCGACACGATGCCCAGTATCGGTGCTAGGGCGATCGATATCCATTTTGTAGTCGTCCACGGGCTGCTTCCAAGCCAGAGCATGACCACCACAATTTGTGGGATGACCACCATGGCCAATGCGCGGACAGCACGAGAGATGCAATGCCTTGCCAGCCGGAGCTCGCTGTCGAAAAGACCTGGCACTTCAGCGAGCTGCTTGTCGACACCCGTGATCAGGGGGCGGAGCGCATCTCCTCGAGGCCAAAGAGTGGGGGCGCTGAGTTCCATGACTGTTCGGTGCGCCGTGTACTCCGTCCGACAAATCCGCACGCTGCCCCCGAACACGACGGCAAGAAATGCCGCCGTGGCGGTGAAGTAAGTGGCCTCGTCGAACGGACGCTTGATGATGCAGATTACGGCTACGAAGCCCATTCCCACGCAGAGAAAGACGTACTGGGTCGACGCGTTCGCCACCGTCACGCTCCGGCTATGCTTCGCGCAGGCTGCGAGGAGCTGGTCAGGGTCATCGGAATCCGGGACGGGATTGCAACGGAAGATACCGATTGGGCTGACATAGTTGTACTGTGCCAAGGTCCGGAGAACCATGACCGTCGACTCGACACGCAGCTCAAAGCTGTACAGACAGCGGAGCGCATCCCATTCGACGTGGACTTCCTTGCCGATGCCCCCGAGTCCTTCGACCCCGGCGAAGAATCCGATGACAGCGCGGCCAATGTTGCCGGTGTTGCCTAGGAACTGGTCGATTGCTTGGAAAATACCGACGTCTTGGAGACCCTGTGCTAGCACGTTGCGAATCGCTGTGCCCGCACCGAGGGTGATAAACAGAACCGTATGGAGAAATAGTACCATATCCTTGCAAAGTTGATGCAGGCGTAGCTTATGGAAACAATTTCCTGTGCTCTCTCAAAAACGAGATGAATATGTGAAACCAGTTTAAAATTCCACCCCTAGAACGTGCCGGCTACCCTTTAAAGACCCCGTTGTTGTTAGAACAATGTCAGCCCACTATAAGGTGATGCGGATTTTTAATGCAGTGAGTTTGACTGCATCATGTGGCGTTTTCGGAGATTTCAGTAGTAGCTATTGGAGAGCTTGACAGAACTGGTTTTTGGCGCCCTTCAACGAAAGTGGGGAACACGTGAGAGCTGGGCTCATGTCAACCGACGTTTGACAGCTGCCTGGCACTGCACTAAATCTGTTCTTAACTTAACTGATTGTAAGTGCTCTCATCGCTTAGTTGCTGCAGTTGATACCACTGAGAACCCGTAACACGCACGCTTTATTGTCTCGCCTATAACCCGGAGTAGTAGGAGAAAATGCGGCACGAGATCCCTAACACGTGCACTAGGGAGACAAAGTTGCGCAAATGTACGGTAGCCGAAACAGAGCTAGTGATTGCTACAATTAACATGCTTAAAAGTCAGCAAGGTAAAGAGTCAGGAAACCAAAGGGGGTAAGATTAAGTTACATCAGCATCCCATGGAGTGCCTGCGAGTTCGAAGAGCGAAAAGATTATGGTAGAGAATGACATAACTACAAGGGAGGAACTGCTCAGACTGGTCTTTGGCAAGGAAGTCGCTCAGTGGTTACCACAGTTGTTGAAAGAAAACACAGAATGAGTTTACCGCGTGTAAAGTAGACTTTTAGGCGGCAGTGGAGGACGCCAATACCTTAGCTAGTGAGGGATCAAGACCCGGACGGGTGTGGCTTGGGGGTCCCTGATCTCCCCTATCTTTCGGATAGGAAAGTGTGCTTTAGAAAATAATTTATCTGTCTATCTATCTATCATTTTTAGAGGAACATCTCTTTGAGCAGCGATTAACGAAGAATTTCTAGTTTCTATCAGAGGGAGCCTTTGGCTTCATTACCATTGCCCAATGACTCTGATCAGAGAGACATCTTCATCATTTCACGATCTAGGGATCTACATCGCCAGCACAAATTAGTATGCACTTAAATAGGCGGGCCATCAAAACTGCATCTTAAAAAAGTGCAATTTAAAGAAGTGCAGGATATGGAAGGCAAGATTAAATAAGTTCGTATTTGCTATTAAGGCAGAGCAAACTCAATGTCATCTATGTACTATTCCGGGGTATATACTAGAATATTCTGAGACATCCCATTATGTACTGCTATTCTAGGCATCCCGTTATGTACTGGTATACTGTGGGATATTTTATAAGTGTTGGTATATTATGTAATATCCTAAATTTTAAGCTGGGATATAATATACCATCCCGAATTCTGAGCCGGGATATTATATACTGTCCCAAATTCCAAGCTGGGATACTATTTACCAGATAAATATTGAGCTATAATATTTCTTACCATCCCTTGATATGTACGGGTATATGCTGAAGCCAAAATTTGGGACTGCGCCGGCCTAGGATTTGGGCCTATTACGCGCTTTAGTAGTTACAGCGGTTCCAAATCTGGGCCTCCTTCAGCTTCACACTTTTTTGTACAATTTAATATTAAAACTTTTTGAGTTTACTAAATATACGCTTTTTACGTTTATTTATCTTTAAATTAATGTTCGGTAATTATAGTATATCATATTACTTATTGACAAACTAGGTATCCGTAGATTAGATGTTGATTTAGTGGTATAGGCGTAAGAGGTCGCCCCGGTTTGCTTAAGGTTACCTTACGCTAGCCCTAGTATTAGCGTAGTTCGATTTCGCGACACGGTTACCCCACTTAGATATACAGCTCAAGTGCCGCTATACAAACTTTAGTAGTAACTTAGGTGTATGTGACGGTGGTGGTGAGGTGCAGGTTGTGTGAACGGGGCGACCCTTTACCTACAGGGTAATGCAAATATGGTGGCAACTGGTTGCCAACAGGATATAGAAGTCATTAAAAATATGTTCAAAGGCGCTAAGTGGATCGTTAGCGTTATGGCCTAAGGCGACGCTAAGCTGCTGGATCAGCCACCGAAACGCGCGTGTGGATAGACTACTGCTCGCTGCAGCTATTAATCAGGCCACGCATCGGTCCAGTTTTCTGCCCGGTGTCGCATGTCAATCACGCCAACCCCAGGTTAAAAGCATATCATATTCCAGCCAAGAAACCTGGGCGTAATTTAATCTTTCGCCTGATCCAACGTTTAAGCCAATTAGAAAGCTGGCTTTAGCCTCCAGCCTGATGTTGCTCAAATAACTCAACCCTAATAACTAATAGGTAGGCTGGTTTATGGGTTTTACTGGTTTTTGAAGACTGGTGATTTGGACTTAGAGTACAATATTAAGCTCTCCAATCAGCTAAAAAAATACCTTTAAGTAAATGATCATGTTAACTCTTTACTAGCGGAACGTTACTATCTGATTATTGTTGATATATACTGGATTATGCTATTAGCTTGTCAGATGTTTCGTAGTATTATATCCAGACCCCTAAGGTTGGTAGTAAATAAGGCTTACTACTTACCTTGAGAATTTGATTAACGAAGACCGGGGTATAAAATACATACCTCTTTATGGTGCCAGGCCTTAGCTTGCCATTGTTGAAATTACAGCCCAGTTGCCCTGTAGCTACAGCACCCAAGGGTGCTGTAGCCTAGTTGATCTTCTGCCCTGGGAGTGCTGCCGACTGCACTATGGTAAAGTGCAGTCACCACAACCACAAGGAGTTGGTGTTGTGGTTCAGAGGGGCTGCCAAGCCCCCTGGACCCACTGGAACCCACTAGAACCGACGGGGAGTTCCGAGGACCCACCACCTGTAGGCTTGGCCTACAGGGGTAGACCCACCACCACCGTTACGTCAGCCAACTCGTTGCCCTGGAATCCTTTGGATTCCAGCGACAATGTAAGCACTTTTCCCTCTGTAGTATAGGTTTTCCTTTTGTGTTTTAGGGCCCTCACCCCCTGTAAGATTGACCCACACCCACTGAGGGCCCTATAAAGAACCATCTCCCCTCCTGTGTTTCTAGTGTCTGATTCTTTTCCTTTCTTCTACCCTAAGCAAGATAGTTTATATATAGCCTCAGGGCAACCTTTTGACCTTCGTGACCTTTGTGCAAAGCCCACTGTAGTCACCCTGTTACAGGGCATAGACCCCTATATCTCTGCTTGTTACAGCAGGTTGGTCTGCTGATCTTAGCTTCCTTTGACCCCGTCCCGGGCAGTCATCGTACCCCCAAAGCCTTCTGTTGCGACCGTTACAGGGGACTCACCCCCTGTAACCTCCTGTACTGGACCTCACTGAGACCAGTCAGGCCACACAAATTAACATAACTATATATTGAATAATCGTTTTTTTTTAAATCCGTAAGTTTACGTAAATTGGCTGAAATATTGTATCGTATTAATTAGCCGTTACGTTTATAGCGGAGGGTTGCTTTTAGGACGTTATATAATTTAGTTGTAGCGCGAATACTAAGATTCTCCTTATTTTTAATAGCTTTGAGAGTAAGAAGAAGCCTGGCTTCCTTTAAAGGGCCGTCTATGATTATTGGTGGTGAAATATGGTAGAAGAGATTAGGAGGCGCGTTGTGGTGGATGTCAAAAGGAAGGGGTCTTCCTTGGGGTTGAACCCATGGTATCTAGTCAGCTTGTGTGAGGATGCCTGGCACAGCCAGGAATCCAACCGCTGAGCCACCGTACAAATCGTAAGCTGGTTCATGCAACAGATCTATAAAGGAGGGCTTTCTGGCTCTGCCAGAAAGCCAGAGAAAAAAATCACAGATCAAGCTCAATCATCACTCATCACAATACAACCTGTTCTGAAGAAACCACATAGATAAAAGGTGCCGTGCTTCTGACATCTACTACTACTAGGTGTCGCGGTAGTCCCCTGGTCATCATTATCAAGAGCCACACTTTCCCATACAAAGGGATCTCGTCTCAGACCCGGCATAATAACGCCACCCTGGCTCTAGCCTGCCCAGCCGCCCCAACCACCCCAACTACCCTAACTACCCCGGGAAGAAGCTAGCTGACTGCTAACAGGCAGCTGACTCGCTAAAACTACTAATTAAGTAGCCGGTATAACCCTATTGGGTCCTAAAAAAGGTGCTATAAGTTAAGGAGCGCCTGGGTTAGCTGCAAACGCGTTTAAGCCTCTAAGCCTGCCTCTAAGGTTTGTAATATAATTAAACTCTTAATACCAAAGGTACTAATCCTCGTTAAGGAGGCTTCTATTCAACTACTAGAATGGGTAGAAATCTTCCTTTTCCAGCTGCAGTTTCTTTACCTCGTACCTTCTTAAGAGCTTATAGCTATAGGGGATACCGTACTATACCGTAAAGTAATGTAAACAAGGCTTAAAATTAATTGGATAAGGGTTGCTATTTATTTTTATAGCGCCTAGTATAATTCTGTACTAGCCTATAATAAGTTTCAAAACCTTACGAGAAACTGCAAAAGGTGTTTTTCTAAGCCAAGGAACCCCAAGATACTCCCAAAATATCCAGTCTTTCTATTCGTTTAAAACCTCCCGAAATTACTACTCCATCGCTTTAACTATAACAAGCACCTAAAAAAGCAACTATTTAATAAGGGTATTACCGTTTACAATAAAAGACTTTAAGTAGTAATTAATAGACTTAACCGGGCTTATAATACAGTTACTAAAGTTAAGTTTCTTAGTAATGTAATAATAGGCCCATTGCTTACGCAGAGGTAACCAATTTACTTCCAAATACGCCAAAATACCAATTTATTATGGAAAATAAGCTTAGATCTTTTCCCAGGCCAGATTAAGATCCTCCATACTCGCTATATAAACCATATACACCTACAGCTTGTAAAAACCGGCTATTAAATACTTAACAACCCCCTAGATTATAGGTAACGGCTGGCCTTAATCTTAATTAAAGTTAACGCGATTAGCAATACGTTTATTACCCTCGAGAACTAAATCTTCGGCATTAACTTCAACTTCGTAATCTTAGTATAGTTAGACGCTTAAAGGCGTACCTATAGGCGGTATAAATTCGGGGTTTGGGTTGTAAATAGCTTTATATTTAGCTAAGGCTCTAGCAACCTCGTAAACAGCCTATTTATTCCACTTTTTAGCGATATAAAGCTTTACGTTCTTATTAAGGTGGAAAATACAAATTTGGGGCTTAGCATCTAGATATACCTTCGCTACAGCGTTTCTCATAACCGTATCGTAATTAGTTACAGTAACCCCTGGCCTCTAAGCCCCTATTCTTTCTCGTACCGCATTAACTATATCCATAAGCCAATCAAAGCCTTCTTATTTCTCATTATCAATAAGTCCAACCCTACAAGAAAAGCTTATACTAAGGTAGTTACAGCTAATAACTTGGAAAAAAGCAAGGCCCTTATTATTGGTTCTATAGGTATTATTATATATTTGCACCTAGGGGTAGCAGACCTATTGCTCTTCGCACTACTTAGTTGTAAAAAAGACCCCTTTAGGCTTTCTAAGGGTAATGCTCTTGCTCTTAAGAGGGGATTTATTCTATAGAACTTAGTAAGAAATTTCCTACTTATTAAGTATCTTTATTATAACCTGGAAAGGCAAGTACCTTTTATATATTGCCTTTCAGATACGGTAGCGCGTATTGCGGAGTTGCTTTAATGTAAAAAACAGGCCTAGAAAGCGCTCTTAAAGCTTAGTAGCGATATCCCTATTCTGAATAGCCAGCTAGTCGAGATAACTGGCAATAAAAGCCTTATATTTGGGTAAAAAGAGTCTCTTTATAAAAAACTCACCACCCTCAGTAGGCGTAAGGTGGTTGTTATGGCAGGAAGAAGGGTTTGGGAGCTTAAATTTCCATTTTTTGCCGTGCTTTTTAACCGCTTTGGCAACTGCCTTCCACTTATAGCCCCATTTTAATATAGAAACTAACCGCGAACGGGCCTTAGATGCCCGAACTTTGCCTTGCTGGCACGCAAATTCCACCCTCGTATAGCTAAAGCCCTTAACCCGGTTGGAACTATTGCGCTTAATAACTAAGAAGTGCGCCCTCACAGCGTAATCGTTAAGGTCTTATTGGGAATAAATACATTGTACAGCACTTGTGCTGTACAGCAGCATAACAATGCTGTGCAGCAGCATAACAATGCTGTGCAGCAGCATAACAATGCTGTGCAGCAGCATAACAATGCTGTGCAGCAGCATAACAATGCTGTGCAGCCCGCTGCACAGCACAACAAGGCCCTGCAATAAAACCTCGTATTCTACCACGCTAAGAACGCCACTGCGCACTAGCGCCTCGGCACCTCGGCCTTCGGCCTCTTGCAGAGGCCGATGGGCTGATGGTCACAATTATAATAACCACGGCTCGCCCTCTCTTAGATAGAAGAATGAAGAACTCATCCATCTTTTTCTCCATAACTTGCCTCCATCACCATTGTGACCCATAGCTTCATCAACAAATACCCGTCTACAACCACACGTATATTGGTGAGCTAGCCCTGCGAGCTAATCTGACGCTTCACGGCAACCCTCCTCTCCTGGGTCTAAATCGCGGTTTTCAGGATTTATCCGATACTAGGTTGCCAGGCAGTCTTCTATACCTTGAAGTTTGTTACCGGTCCTAAGATACCAAAGAGAGTATAAATACACTGGAAAGTACATATCTCAATCGTAATTAAGCGAATTTCGATAGTACTTTAACGAGACGGAGGAGAGTATATATTTATCCACCCACGTCAAGCGCCTAATTTGGGGCTCAATCTCCACCCTAATATACTTCTTAAGTATACTTTCAAACTTATATTACTTTACCAAAAGTCATAACCGGATACCCCTAACCTCCATCGCTGCAAAAGCTCCTCACAATATTATCTTACATCAAAACCACAGGCCTTTAATCTATTTTATAAAAATAAATCATATCTAGGACGAGATAACCGTTATAAATTCCCATTTATATTTCCCATTCCTTCGTCCCTATTATATTATTAACTCCAGGTAACGGTAACTTCCCGGGTTAATTAGGAGCTCGTAGTGGCGGATTTGGGGTAAAGGATATAGTCGTAAGGTCCGTAATCGATAACGCGGCCGGTTCATAAATGGTATCGGAATTACGCAGCATTATTGGGGTGGGTAATAGGTTGAATTGAAAGGTACTGTATTCCTCTATTATCGCAAGCGATAGTAAATTTCGACAGCGGATATCTTTATAAGGGACACCAAAGTAGTAACTCATATATTAAACGAGGGTTTTTATTATCAAAGGGGTTTCTGAAAGGCGAAACGGATATAACTAGACCTTTATCCTATCTAGGAGGCTATATTACTAATTAACGTATTAATAATGTAAGGAGAACAGATTAAGCTGTTTCAGCCTCTTTCCTACCCTCCCACCCCTCCCCCCGTTCCGTACCTCCGTACTGACGGAGAACTTCCGAATATGCCATTATATAAGTAGCAACACGCCTCGCTCCACTCTAGGCAATGTCGGGTACGCCTGCAACCACTCCCGCGGCTCCGATTCATCCGTATCCAATTTATATTAATTTAGCCGGTAATTATTGCGCGCAGTGCTCTCGTCAGGTAATGCTGATAGGCTTGACCCGAGCGGGCTCCAGCCTCTGTAATCTTCTTCGCTTCCGTCAATCTCCGTCGAAATGGACCAGCCAGTAGTCTCTTAGCAGCTTTGTCACATTGCCATTCTTCTTTCTTCTAGCGGGCCTGGCTTTCAAATCGCGCGCAAGTTCAGGTGATGGTTTATAGTACTCCAATCTGCGAGTTCGCCGGTTAGCTAAAATCTGACGGCAGAGAATTGAATATACTTGGTCCGGCTTAGACGACATAGTAATATCTCTTGCCGAGCTAGTCTCGCTGAGGCTAACTACTCTCGCCTGGTCGCTGAGACAAACCTATGCTATTGGTATACATTTTCTTCCGAGCCCAGTCGGGCCCAGCGATTCTAGCCCACCCGCTGCAATTCCCGCAGCGGTACAATATAGGCGTGGGGGGGTTTTTTATACAGTTACAGGTGGAAACCGTGCTGCAGTTATCTCTCGCAACTGGGTGTAAGCCGCGCTGGCACCGTGCAAAGTCCTGTAACCGTACAAGCGATCTGATTGGCCCAATTTGACCTCTGGCCAATCAAGTTGTTGTGGCTGGTCTTGGCACTGCTTTTTATTGGCTATCTACCTGAACTGGTCAATCAGAATCACCACCACCACCCGACCCCAAGATCATCGCCATCGCCGTCGCCATCGCTGTCGCATCACTGCATGGCCGATTAATCGATCGTCCTGACGATTCCCGGCCGGATCATTGAATCTGCATACAAAATCAGTGCGCAACCAATGCAGGGGACGGGAGCATACGAACGATTGATCGGGGCGATTGATGCGCATCGCCCGAAGGCCGACTAGTGATAATGTGGAAGATGGAAAGTTTTTTTTCAGCCAAGGCTCGGCAACGACCACCCTTTTAATAGCCGGCGACGACTGGGCTGGTGGGCGACGACGATTAGCCTGGCCGGTAGCAGGGCCTAGCTGACTGGTTGATGAAGCTATTCATAACTCTGGAAGCCACGACCCAGAAGAGGGCTTAAAATTGGGCCAATCAGATCGCTTGCACGGGGGTTGCACGGTTCTAGGATTTTGCACGGTGCCAGCACGGCTCAAACCCCCTATGGGGCAAGTACCTACAGTAGGTTTTTGTAACCGAGTTGTGTTAAGTTTACCCTTTTTATTGGGTATAGCACAGGTTCGGGGACTAAGTAATCCGCAAAGATTTGGCTTAACGCGATGCCCATAACGGGGTTAGCCCGCTGGAAGATTCAGCAGTACCAACAGCACGCTCAGCTGCTAAACAGTGACAACGCCCCGCTAGACCCCCTGGCTAAACACCCTGCCAATTCACCGCACTAACCTTTAAAACCCCAGAAAAGTAGTAAAGGGTAAAGCGGTATAACGCCAAGACACTGTAGGCCAAGCAACCGGGCTCAAGATTAGTTTAAGGAGAGGGATATTATTTAGTTACGCAGATACAGCCTCGCTTCCCCATAGAACCCTTACTGTAACGCGGGACCCCCTTATCAGTCCCAAATATTAGGGCGCCATCCGCAATTAACTCGCAATTCGCTAGGTACGTGCAGCAATATACAGCGCATAGCTAACAGTTAAACACACGTTTGCCTGGTAACAACGGCCAGACGGAAGAACAAACAAGAGACTCAGAAGAGTACCTAGGGGCTTACACCTATTAGCCCAGCAGCGAAGAAAAAAGCTGATGAACCAACACACATGCCTTAATATCGACCGGGCTTACATTCGCCAATAGCATGAATATATGTGCGGCAAGCCCTGCTGCCGCCCCGCAGCAAGAGCTGACACGACTACAATATACATGGTTAATAAATCAGCCAACGCGTTGCGTAGGCAGATGAGCTACGATGCTTTGGGTAGCCTGTACAAGACTTATACTCTATTTACATGTAATTAACTACACAAGAATTACAGCTCCACAGCTATTACTATAAGCCTTACAAGGCTACACCAGCTCTCTGTAAGGTATGGAAGGTTCAGGTGACTTTTTCCGAGTTGCCGAAAGTAGATTTATCGTCGCTTACCTTAATTATATCGTATTAATGAGAGTCTGCAGACTCTTTTGGATATCCTTACGCACCTTTTTAGGATTAACCTCCCAATAATCCTTATTTATTTCCCAGTTGGTAACGTTCCGGATAAACTCTTCTAGTTAAAGTAGGAACCCCTTGGCCCAGTATAAGATAAAAACGCTGTAATTTATTAAATTCGTCTATTTAGGAACTTTAACTTGTACTCCAGGTTTATTTAATAACGAGACTTTACAATTAAACCTTTAACTCACAACTTTACAAAAGTAATGGTTTAAAGCCATAGTAACGTTTCCGTATATCTGCTTTATAAAATTAAGAATAAAAATCTGAAATACCTTACCACTCTCAACAAACGAGTACAAAAAAGAAAAAGGATAACAAACAATAACCAGAAACCAGTACTAAAAATTATAAATAGAAATCAAAAAGTAATCATAGGATAAAACATCAACGTTAAATATCCAATCGCAACCAAATAATTCATAAAAAAAAAGTTTTAAACCTTAACATTAGGGGGTAACTTAAGGTATCGTAACAGGTACATATTTACAATATTATCGTTAAATTAACCGCTAATAACCTGTAGTAAATCAACCACCGTAACGCACCATCAATCAACATCCAATTACCCATAAATTAAAACTATACTATCTACCAACTATATATTATTAAAGTAAGTATATTACGAAATAAAATAATATACCTTTCTTTTAAATTTCAGCTTTTCCTACCACTTTATAACGATATTATAACTGTTAATTATATTACTATTTAATCTAATTAACGCTAATAGTAATATATTCTTTAAAGACCTCTAAATGAGCAATTTTAGCGGAATTTTATCCTTTAATCCGTTTATATTCTATTTATCTTTAAAAAATTATAACTAAAATCTCACTATTAGTTAAAATAAAGGTAAATACCTTAACAATACTACCTTTTAATCCCAATTCTTTAAAAGATCCTTCTCTTAAAAAAATAATAATAATATACCAGCCCTATTTACGTTAACGTATAATATAAAACTACCTAAAGGCTAAATCGCCATCCGTTTAGTTATTAAAAACCAGTAAAATAAACTTTATTATAATATAATAACGTTTTTATTTACCTATATTAAAACTAATTAAAAATTATTTAAAAAAACAATTTAATAAACGTATTATTTCCTTTTAAAAGGTATTATCTAATAATAAAATATAATTATTAAATTCTATTACTAAGATTTTTATATTAATACCTTTCTTAATAAAATTAGTAATTTAATTTCCAAATATTAACCTATACTTACTGTAAAATTAAATATACTTAAAATCCATTTATCGTTACGTTTTTTAACTACTTTACGCTTTTCCTTTAGCTTAACTAACTTTTTACTAAATTTTTCTTCTAGGTTCTAAACTTTCTTAATTTTATTAATAACGTTATTTAATTACTTCCGTAAATTATTTACCTCCTTATCCTTTTCGTTTTTAATTATTATATTTACCGAAATTTTTTATAATAATATTACCTTTTCCTTATCGTAACGCTTATTATCCGTTTTAAAAATTTATTTTTTTAACTAAATTACTTTTAGTAATACCTAAAAACGATTTTTCCCCTATTATACTATTAAAATATTAAAAAAAGCAAAGCTTTTAATATAATTAAAAACGTAATTAAAACTCTATTAATCTATTTAATAATATTATTAAAACGCGGGTGTTAAGTTGCTATAAGTTATTATTTACGTTTGGAATATACCGCGGTAGGTTGATCCTAGAATTAAGATAACCTATAAGGGCGTGGGTTAAAAAGCAATAATAAGATTTACTTAACGAAAAATTTATATTAAAGTAGTAATTAGTTAAATTAGCTATAAACCGTAATTAAATATAATTAGGAAATAGATATTAGCCAATTTAGTACTACTAATTATTTGCGATAACTTTTACGCAGGCGCCTTTGTATAATGTATCGTTTAAAGGCTATCGTTAAAGCTAGCGAAAATCAGCGGATATAAAAAATAATCTTCCTAACGTATTATATTAAGGTGGAGATAATGGAAATCGGGCTCAGTAACTTACTAGCGTTTAAAGTAAAGGTTTACGTTGATTTTTGGCCTACTAATTACTTATACCGCAATTTCGTCAAACTCTCTCTTCATCTACTCCCAGTAAGCTGTAACTTAACTAGCCAATTATTTCGCTTCGTCTACTCCCAGCAAGCTGTAACTTAACTAGCCAATCATTTTATTTTATGTATTAATTAAACCCCCACTCGGAAATATGCGCGGCACGGTACGGATGTATACGGCTAAGCACTTCGTATATTGGGGCGAGGCAGATCTACACCCGTCTAACCCAGCCCCCACAACTCTGCAACCACCAGCAGAGAGGAAATATCAGCTGCTAACCACAAGAGGCAGCTTACGTATTGGAAAGATACGTGAGTTCTCTTGAATGATAATAGATATGTGACTAGGTCCGACGCCATTCGCGATATAGCACGGGCTTATTGGTAAATTGGCGCGGGTAAACTAAATATGCATTTTAGGTGGTATGCGAGGAAAGAAGCGCGACTCAACAAAGGTTGGACCCTGTATTACAATTATAAGCCAACCCTATACGTCCAAGGCTTAGTACAAGCTAGTTAATCTATAATACGGGACCAATAGGCTTCCCCATTTAATCACTTTTTAGCTACTAAGATTAAGGTTACTAATAAAACTAACGGTTCTGGAGTTAAACTAACTTATTGCAATTGTAAGTTAATTAGGGCTGGGCTTAGAGAAGTAGGCGCCCTGGGGATCCGTAGCTTATATAGTCTGGATTGCTGGAAACAAAGATCGTAACTCTGCGCAGCCCCGCGTAACTATACGTAATACTTTTTACGCGCATAGCAATGCAGATATATGGATGATATTGATTGGGGAAACAATTATCAAGCACTAGATGGGTTAGGGGGGTGAAGGATGGCGGTGGTCTGAAGGGCGGCAACAGGGGGTGAAGGCGGTGACGCAGGGCGGTGACAGGGTGGTAAAGGCAGTGATGTAGCGCGGCGACGAGGGGCTAAAGGCGGTGATCTGAAGGGTAGCGACAGGGGGGGGAAAGATAACGTAGATATCATACAGGTTAATTTTAAGTATCAAACAATTAACATAAAATAAGAGACTCACTACCTAACTAATACCGCCGCCTCTAGCACAAACCCTGGTAAAAAGGGGTATCTTTTTCATATTATCACCTATTAACTAATATCTATATATTAACAAATCTGGGGTCCTTATTATCGTAACGCTAAACGCTTTTTAAATAATATATACTAATAGGGGAAGGGAAAGGACACTATCCGTAGTAAGGGGCCGTCTACGAACTTAATTGGCTCTAAGCCGCCTATTTTAGGGATAAGCGATAAGTTGATTCAGAGTTCTACTTTCCCAAGCTGGAGTTCCTCTATATCAGGAATACGCAACCGCCTCTTGTATTATCTGGGTAGAAGCCCTGGGGTATTTTTTTCATAACGCTCTGGTATTAAGGAACGGTAGGCTGGCGAACTGGATGGGCGCCCAGGAATTCGCACCCTCAGACTGGCTCACCAACACCCGCCCGAATGCCACGTCCATGTTCGGATAAGAAGGCTTTAAAGAGCTGGCAGTCAAGTGCCTCATTGCAATATTTTTCGCATAAACCTGGATACCACTCCTCCCTAAACACCCACTTCCAACGCTTGGACGTAATTACTGCGGGGAGGTGGTTAGGTTTTCCGGCATTTCGTTAATAGAACATTCAAGGCTTTTATAATAACGTTACTAAAAAAATAAATTCTTAAGGACGCCCTTAAGGTTTCGTAAGGCAGCCAAGTTTGCCTATTTAACTTATACAGCAGGATAATAATACCTAAGCGCAATACATCCCCAGCTATTTATCACATTTAATGGAGCTTAAGATACGTACCCCCAACCAAGGAAGTTTACGACACTAACTCATATGCTCCAGGTTATCGTAAATACCTAGGGTACTTATAGGACTAATGGAATGGTTTGCTAAAGTACCCGGATTTAGGCAAAGAGGCCTTACCTTTAATAGCGCTAAGATAAGGTATATTAGCTTACGTTTTAAAGAGATAAGGAGCTTATTTTAGTTATAGGAATTTTAGCGCTAGAAACGATAATATAATAATTATTCCCGTAATAAAATTATCCGTAAATATATCTACGTAGTAAATTAATTAAAATAATATACTACTGGAAAAAAAATATCTAACCGCCTATAATTCCTCTTTTTCCTCTTACCTCCGCTAATATATAATATTATCCACTTATTAAATACTATAAATACTAATACATTACTAAAAAACCGTATTATAATTATTATTAGGGGTAATATTAGGCCTCGCTTTACTATAATATATAATTTCTTTATACGCTACCTCTTCCCTTTTACTTGTAATATAAACCTTATTATAAATAACTTTATATTAATAACGTATATAATTATTAAGTTTCTATATATTAATACAAACCAATCGCCCCCTAATAAAGGTTATTAAAAAACCTTATATATTAAAATTATAACGTGTTTAAAATATTACTTTAATAAACTTACTAATAAAATAAAGATTATTTATGAAAAATTAATAATTATTCTAAACTTTATACGTTTTATAATTTTTTATTATATTTTTTATTTATAATTAATATTTTTAAAACTAAATAAATATATAACTTTATCGAATTTTAATACAATTTATTTACTATAAGCCGTTTTTAACCTTGAAATTCTTATTAATTAAATAAATCAATTTCTACCCTTATTAATTATTATACTATCTACAACCATCACACCCTTAATATTAATCACTATACCCTTTATTATATATAACCCTTTCTACCTTAAGGGTACCTTAATTCTAAATAATAGTGTTTTTATCCGTAATTTACCTTAATTAAATAGGAAAGTTAAAAAAAACTCTACTCTTTTCTTAAATTATATTTTAAATACTAATAATATATATATTAATTATATAATAATTAATTTTTAGTAAAATAAATTAAATAAATATTATAATATATAAAAAAATATCTTACGTAAATACTTTTTAATAAATTAAAAAAAATATTATTTTATTTATTATCTAAAACCTACAACCTACCCAATTCCTAATAAACCTATATGAAAGATATTATCATTACTTAATTATACTTTTCTTTAACCTATACCCCTTTACGTTAAAATCTTAATATTGGGCTATCGCTTTTTAATAACGTAATTATTTAATATAAAAAACGAAAATCTCGGGAAGGATCTTATATTTGCTATTAAGGAAAAACTACTTATAAAATTTATATTAATAATAAATAAAAAGGGTTAATATATTAATTATAATTTTATTTTTAAAAGAAACTTTTAATAAAATTATAATAAATAAACCTTTAAATCCCTTTTTAATTAAAATAATTTAAAATATATAATATTATATATAACTTTCTTAATCCCTTATAAAAACTATATCTACCTTTATCATATTTACTAAATAAAATAAAAAATAATTAAAATAATTACTTTCCCCAACTTTTTTAAAATAAAGTAATACTAAAATAAGCAAGTTAATTATAACTTTATAAACGCAACCTAAACGTTAAATTAATTTAAATTTAAATCTAGTATCTCCATTAACATCCTATATATACCTGTACCGCATACTTTACTATTACCTATACTAATTATTAAACAAATAATAGTTATTAAGTATTTCCTATAAATACTAATTAGTAATATATAAGGTAATTACCTAGTAAAAGCGAATATTAAAATATTATAACTCTAATATTACGCATTTTACTTTTTCCAACGCATCTTACCTCCCTTATATAAATAAATTCGGTATTTAAGGTTAAATATTAATTATTACTTAGATTCTGATTAATTAAACCATTACCCTAATACTAAACTAAAAAATTATTAATAAAAAGGGTAAATCCTTTTTAACCCTAGCTTTATATATATCTTAATAATATTAAGGGAAGGGAATACTAATTAAAATAATAAATACGCCTACTACGCCTCTTAAACGTATCCCTTAACAACTATATACAAATTATTAGTTAAATAGTAATAATAATAGTAGTAATAGCGTATATAAGGTTACGCGGCGGGGATATAGGCGTAAACGGTACGGTTACTAGTTAAGGCGTTTAGATCCGCGTCTAGTGAAATTTACTAGTAGAATCTATATTAAGCAAAAACCCTAAACATATACCTTAAAGCGGGTAGGTACTTATATATAATTTAGGAAAAATAATGAATAATACGTAAAAAAAAAAAAAAAATAAATAGAAATAGTAA
>Ga0247760_1001826_pt1 | contig 18216 bp, 13 predicted proteins | sample UWRJL171409R4_FD_179936 | JGI IMG/M metagenome (GOLD analysis project Ga0247760, IMG submission 179936) | Plant litter microbial communities from Arlington Agricultural Research Station in Wisconsin, United States - UWRJ-L171-409R-4 | ecosystem: Environmental > Terrestrial > Plant litter >... | reverse complement strand
CGCCTATGGCGCGCTATACAATCACCCCGTCGAGGGTTTCATCCTCGATACGCTCGGTCCTGCCATCGCCTACAAGGCAGCCTTCCTGACCCCCCGAATGGGCATGGGTTTCTTTGTAGGATCTAATATCAAGACTGTTGATGACCACTGCGGCTACGCGCTTCCTTGGGACCCTCTCCAGCACCTGACGGGCAATAACGCTGCCTATCACGACATCCATCACCAAAGCTGGGGCATCAAGACCAACTACTCGCAGCCCTTCTTCACCATATGGGACCGCATGCTCGGCACCATGTGGAAGGGTAACACGGCACTCAAGTACGAGCGAACTCGGGCAACAGCCGCTGCCAAAACCGCACCAGCTAGCATGAATGGCAAGCCCGTGGCACACGGCAGCAGCTCGCCAAACGGAAAAGCCACTGGCAGTAGCCCAAGTGGCAAGGCCAACGGCAAGCCGAGGCAGAACGGCAAGGCCCATAGGTAACATGCCACTCTGGGCCCCTTGGCTGGTTTTGTTTGTACCTACTTCTTGTAAACCAAAACTTTGGCTGGGCGGATATTGGCCATGGGATTCATACGTTTTGCCAATTTTGTCTCTTACTTTTGATATGCCGTTGCTTTTCTGACGTGTGGCCAACGGGGAACGCCTTTTATCTTGTTCGCTTCTTGTGGGAGTTGGAAGTTGTAATATCTCCTTCATTCGTCTTTTAATTTCTTTTTCTTCAACTTTTGTTTGAGTTTCTTATTTTGAATCGCAACGGACGAACGATCGATGAACGACTTATCTATCGAGGAGGACGCGAGAAACCCAAGCACAACAACCAACACTATGACAACTTACTCCGGCATTTGGGAAGGCGTTTTTGTCTTTTTCAACCTATTCTTTTTTCTGCGGAGAATCTCACGAACCGCCCACTTTTTTCATTGAGTTGGTTAGGGAAGAATGGAGGCGACAGGGAAGCACAAGGTAGGGCATGGAAAGGCAACGCGATTGGGATAATAGCAAGCGGGGATGTTGTTTTTTCTACCCGGTTCTTTCCTCTGTGTCTCGCTTTCTCGTGTGCTATATGTGTGTGCAAGCACATGTTATAATCACCGCTCAGTCGTACAGGAGGAGGAGGAGGAGGAGTTGAGTGGATGGTTAGGCGATGGGCAAGCCGTGTCTGGGAGGAACAGGACGCGTATCAAGTGACCTCACCCTTCGAGAATTCCCACTTGAGGCTTGGGGCCTCTCATATTCGTCCAAGAAGGCATTCGCCCAGGTCTGTCGTCTGTCGTCACTCGTCACTCGTCAGGGAAAGTAGGACATGGTTGGCCCCTTCTTCAATAATAGTAATAACACGAGACCAAGAAACAAGGCAAAAGTACTACGATACGCCACGTTGCTTGTCGATGTGGGAATTGGGTAGGTAGGGCATCATGGAACAATGCGCTGCGAAATTCCTCGTCGACTCAAATCTTGTGCCGTGGGTGAGCCAAGTTGTCATGGCCTGTTGACCAGGTCGGGGGCTGGTGTAGACGGATTAGTAGCACGGCACGGAAGACTGCGCATTGGATCCCCCAAACAATGCCTTGAGTCTGCGCCATCCAGTTCCCCACTTTTACTAGGTAAACACGTTTGTCAGAAATTGGAGCCAAGATGCTGATGATGCCGCGACGCTGTCTAGGAACTGCGCCAGGTGTGGGAAGGTAGGACATGTCGACTTGTTAGGGCAAGTCCTTTTCGGAGAGCAGGGGAATGAACCCAGTGTCAAGCTTCGGCAGGAGGCACTCCTTCCTGGACTCGCAGCCCACTTCCGGTGGTTTTTCGTCGTTGGTGGATTCTCCACAAACTGTTTATGTGCCGCTGTGCAACTCTACACTATTGTGTCACGCAGCAACGGGCAACAGGCAACGGTCTGGTCTAAAACAGGTTTAACGTTGGTACTCCGCAGAAACTAGAAAAGCAAGGAATCATTGGTTTTGTGTGTCGTTTGGTTGTCTGGGTGCGTGCTCCCGCGCGTCCGCATCTGGGAAACGGGACAGCCGATGATCAACAATTCGCTTTGGCGTGTTTTACTTCGTGTCCATTCTGGTCCGCTGGCTATCTAGCGTCCTAAATACACGCCTCTAGTTATTGGCTGCTCGGGGCCTTGCCTGCTTGTCTTACAATCATAAAAGTTACAAGCATATCATGTTCCAACCAACAGATCGGCGGTTGCATCAGAGGACATGGGACATGCTTCAATAGCCACCTGAGAACTGCCACGGGAATCCTTCCAGAAGCCATCGGCCTTCTTTGGAAAGGCAGTCGTTCGTCGCTGCGCGACTGCGTGGCGTTGAAAGTCCCGCCTTTGGTCGGTCCGCCCTTTGGCGTGTTGCTGGGATCAAGGCGACCCACTCCAACGCCGCTCATCTGTGTTATAGCAGTTGGGACATGCAAACCAGAGAGTAAGTAGCATTTCCTGCGTGTCAGCTTGTTCCAGAGCACGGCAGTCGGCCCCCAATTACCAACCAACAACTCCGGAAGAAGTGGCTGGTCATGTGCAGTCCGTGGAAGAAGCCGATCTGGTGTTTGCTGCTTGTCCAACGCCTTGCAGATAGAGCCCCCGCTGAGGCTTTTGGCTGTCGCACGAACCGCTGGCCAGTTCCAGGTCGAGGCTGTAGAACGTGGGGGGGCCGAATCCAACGGTTCCACCCGTTTAGGGCGTCAATCATGAAGGGATGTCGGCTCCCTTCTGTGAGCAACCGCTTGCGGCCTGTTCCTGGGTCGGGATAGGATGAGGTTGCACATAATGCGCTTTGTAACCAACCCTAGCTCAGTGCGCCGCCAAACAGCAGATCACCAACGCGCACCGGTTGTCCGTTGACGGCGTGGAGTTGAGACGTTTGGATCACCGGGCTAATAAAACGACGAGCTGGAGCACTGGTGGGGGCGGGCTGAAGTGTTCGCCCGAGTCGGGCATTCAAGTTGCATTTTCGTGGTGCTGCATGTTCGGTTGTTTCGTCGACGCAGTGCTTCTGAGGCAGAGCTGATGCAATGGGGCTTGGAAACAGATGCCATCGCATGCTGTCGAAAATCGAGGCCCAGTGGATTTTGCTGGCGTAACTACGTAGCTGGTATGAAGTCACTCGAGATCTGGCCGAGTCCAAATCCGGTTTCTCGGCGACTTCCACCTCAGCCCACTGGCAATCTCTGTACCCGACACTACGGACACATTTTGTTTGGCTAAACTCCAGCGCACTTGGCGATTGCGCCCATCTATTAGCAACATCCCTCAATGCGGGACACAGCTGCCGTGTGGATGGAGTTTGGCCATTTTCGTTGGGCAACGGAAAACCTGGCTCCAGTGTGAGATGATGCTGGCATGTGTAATTTGTGTGGTGTTGTTCCCGGTCGAAGCAGCGGACGATGAGACGGCAGCGCCGTATCATCTTCCACGGATCTTCCCTTCTGCAAACAATGTGACAATGGAAAGTGGGTAATGGCCAAAGAGACGCCTCTGAACGTGGTGCTACACGCAGTTGGGTTGTGCTGCACACGCACCCATTCGTCATTCGGATGCGTCGTCGTCGGCGGATCAATGCCTGCATGTCGGCCCAGTTGTGAGTTTTCAGCGAGTCTAGGTCGATTTGGACCATTGGCGCCGCCCGGGACTGAAGCTGGACGGTCAAATTGGGGCAGTTGCGGCCGCGTCGCAGGTCTCACACCGCCTGCTGGAATCTGGGGGACTGCTCGTCGCGACACGATGGGACTGACTCAGAAACGGGCAGTCGACAACAATTGGTAATGGTGGCAAACTCGGCAATCTCTGGTGGTAACTAGTCAGCGGGAATCAAAACAGGCTCACTGCAATGCAACCTCCGCAGAAACTGCAATTAACCTCGCACATGGTGCGCAGGGACTCCCGGCATGGCTGAGCCCTGGCGAGATTAGTGGTGCATGAAAAACTGGCCAATCCTGCGCGCCGATCATGAACGAGCCGCTCCGTTGCGCCGTCTCATTCGATCGCCGAGCAGTCCTTGGGCCAAAGCGTTCCTTCAGCCTGTCCCGGCGCCCCCAGCTGGGAGGTGGTCTGGGATCCGCGCGGGGATGCTGGGGGACCCTGGGATTGGAAGCTAGGGGGATTCGGGTCCTGAAATAGAGCATTGTTTCCCACTTGCAACCAAGGGACTCTCCGAAGGTCTTTGTTGGACTTGGGAATGGGCGAAGAGCCTTCGAAAAGCCTCGAATACGGCGCAGTCCATGCCTGACCGGGTCTTTGAAAGCGATACCCAGAAGCTCCAGTCAGCAAACAGGGGGGTTCGAAACAAGACACTTCGCTGTCGCCGCTTGTCGCTGTTAAGCGCCGTCCCCCTCACTCAGGGCAGCGACTGGCCTGCGACACTCGTGCGTGGTCCTCCATCACGGCGCTTGAAAACACCATCTAGGCGCCCTCATTGGCCCAACAGCCAATCCTTTCATTCCGGCTTAGGAGACTGGAATTTCGACAGTTTATAAATCTCATTTCTCCCTCACATTGCCCTCAAAGGGATTCGTCCGCTCAAGCGCGGTCGAGTCCAACTTCAACCTCTCTTCGGCATGGACCCGACTACCACGCTCTTTACCTTCATGCTGTGAGTTCGTCTCGAGCCCTACCTACCTAACCTTCGTCTTTCTCTCTCTTCATCTTGTCATTCCTTCAACCGCAGAGTCTGGACCTGTGCGCACTACGTTCATTTTCGTTTTCCTTTTTTCTCTCCTTTTTTTCTTCTGTTGGACCCTGTCCTTCTCCTCCAACCCGGGCTTGGTCACTTTTGTCATTTCGCTTTCAATCCAGAGTACGTTTCTGCTCAATGCGTGGCTGCTTCATCTTGAAAGAACACCAGGTTACGTGGTTGCATCCCGGCGAGTTGCCCCCCGAGACGAGCAGTCAAGAGGGGTATAACGTCAGCCTTCTCTGGTCTGGATTCGGGGGCTCGGAGGCACCAACGCAGCCGGCTTGTCTCACACCCATGCCGGTACCTGGGCGATGTCACGTAACAAAGCTGACAGGACATGCAGTCGGACGCATCCTTCGGTCCAAGCAGTGCACTTGGTAGGCTCTTGGGACAACTTCGGACGAGCGTATACAATGGAGCGGGATATTCGACGGGATCGCGGTCAATGGCGGGGATGTTACTCCTTTAAGGATATCATTTGTGACGGCGACAGTGGCAGTGTTCCGAAGCGGAGTGGGGGCCTCAAGATGGGCCAGACCTACTACTACTATGTAAGCATTGCCCATCCCGGCGATAAAACGGCGCTTGCTAACTACCGAGGCGTTGCAGTATGAGTTGGATGGTGCCTCGGAGACACATGATCCATCCTTGCCGACGACAAATGCCTGCCCATACCTCCCTGGCCAGACCGTGAACACTCTCTGGGTTCCTGTCGAGCAGCCGAGCAGGAAACGCAGCGCATCCCTGAATTCGCTGCGCGACGAAGACTACAAGACCATGAACCCAGCAGACAAGTTCGCCACCCCTCGACCAGCCCCCGTGCCCTCGGAGTCATCGACCACCTTTCGTAGGATCGGAAGCGCTCCGCGTCTCCTCAGCCACAAGCGATCTGCCAGGTCTCTCTCGCCCGGTTCTGGCTGGAGCTTTTCACCCCGCAAGCTCTTCAGTCGGAAGCCGAGCTCGTCATCGCTTGTGACCGACGACCTCCAGTCATGGGATGACCGAAGCATCAGGTCAGAGGGAAGCCGGTCCCGAGACATCTCACCCGAGTCGCTACGAAGGTTTTTGGTCCAAGACCCCCTGCCCATGGACGAGCCCGAGCCGGTAGACCGACCCGCTATTGCTATTCCCGAGGATATCGTCGAGGAAATCGAGGATGACGACAACTTCGCTACCTCGGCCGTCTCCGAGACCCAAGCTTTCACTGGCCTATCTCCGCCTCCAACTCAGCGATCAAACACCTCCTCGCCAACACCACCCGCCGTCATCGCCATCGACGAAGATGCTAACGCTCCATGGGCTAGCGAGCCCGAACAATCTGCTCCCGCGCCACCAACACGTCCACCCCCCATGGTGCCTCAGCTCGATCTTGTTCCCGAACCTGTCCCCCACTCCCGGTTCTCCTTTTCCGACGCTAGCTTCTGCTCGCAGCTGTCGCCTCAATCTCCCGATTCCAACTCCCCCCCATCCTTCTACCACTCCGAGGACGAAGACGACGAGATCACCTCATCCAATGAGGAGGAATCCGTCGCCCTCCCCGGCATCCTGTCAACCATGGGCGCTCGCAGCTCCTTCGTCCGCGATCTCGACGCCGCCCTTTCCACCTACAGCCTTCCACCGCCACCCACCCACGAGACGGAGAAACTCCGCGTTGTCACGGAAACCGCCTCGGGTGACGCCGCCTTACTCGCTAGTGATGGTGTAGTCGGCGGGAACACCTCGCTTCTCACCAGCCCTATTCCCAACTCCGGGTTGGAAGATCTGGTCACTGAACTTGGCTGGATGGCTGACGTAATTCGGGGAAAAGATGCTTGATCCTTTTCCTTTTCCTGAGGCCATGTGTTTTGCCGTATAGCATCTACAAAAGTGGGCCTCTTTGCTTCCCCACTTTCGATTCTCACAAGCAAGCGTTGGAGTTTTTTTTCCTCATCAAGTTTTTCAAAAGATGGCTACCATAGATCTGGTTTCTGTTCAAAAACCTTGGGGTTGGTCCTTTTCTTTCTCTCACGGTGTTCAATTGGGCGAACAGACGGTATTTCGGTATAGAATGGGTAAATGGATCGAAATAGAATGGAGTGGAATGGACGGAAATAGGCAGGTAGGCACTCGGGCGTGCTAGCTGGCCGGCATGAGAAAGAGTAGGACACGGGAATGTCACTGCTGCCTGACCTTTACCCTCCTCTGGTTTGCGTTGCTTTGCATTTCGTCTTGATACCATGTATATATCATGAAGGGAGGGTGCGATCTCGCGACCTGCGGTGCAAGCGTGGATGGGAGAATTGACGGATGGATGGAAGGACGGATATGCTGTTTGGTCTTTACAAATACCCCCCAACTTCTGTATTTCCCATCATGGTCATGGTCACGCTCACGGTTTGTTCTTCAAAAATGAAGTAAACTACCGACTGTGTATGCACCATGACTAGGTTGTGATGTGGAATCGTGATCTGTTTTACTCTCAAATTAGGAGGTTTTGTCATGTGGCCGAGGATGATGGACAGACACGTGGCGTGCACCAAGTATTGCACCATATGAAAACCTGCGAAGAGATTATGTAGTCTCGTGATTCGCTATCCCGCCCATCGACATAATCGTGATGTCGGTGAATGACATTGCAATGCGTTTCGAGGGATGCTGATAGGGCAGGAGGGAGAGCCGTGACAACCAATGAAACGGCTGTCCCTTTCTTCAAGTCAGTAATTTCAGCTGGTGATCAAGGGGTGCGGGGGAGACACTTTGCTATGATGGAGTGCAACCAACCAATCTGATTTGAGCTCTTCGTATTGAGACTCCAGCGGTTGCTAGAGTCCACTGAGCAAAGTTGCCTAGCTACGTAGGTATTCTCACAATTCTCTATCATGATCTATTGTACATTTAATCCAGGCAATCTGCGGCTGGTCACTCTTGGTTAAGAATCCCAGTCGCTTGCCGGAAGCTCTCCTTCATACCCTCGTCGAGCAGTCCCTGTTTGTCAGCGAGGTGCCAGAAACGGTGCCGCCAATATCTGACCGACTTGCCATCTCCGTGCTTCTCGCTCTCTTCCGCCGCCACCATATCATTGGCAGCCTGGACTACTCTCTTTGCCTGTGTGATATGACCCTCGTGAATCAGGGCCGATAAAAAGTCATACAATGTTGAGAATGTAATAGTCGACCCGCTCTGGAAGAGTTTCTCGAATATTTCAAGTGCCCGCTGCGTGTCGCCCACTTGACAATATCCCTTAATGACACGTTCCCAGAATACCCGGTCGATGTTAGGATTCCTGTGCAGTCTTCGGTTGTTAATCAGCGCCGTCACAGCAGCCGCGTCAGGGGGGTTGAGCGAGAAGTAGTGCTCTGCGAGCATCGTATAAATGTGTGACGAGAGTTCAAGTCCACGGCCCCAGATGTGAGCAAGGACGGCATTAACAGCAGCTCCATCGCCACCATTCCCGTTAGGACACTGCTCGAGCAAAATATAAATCATCTTTCCATAGATGTGCATGTTCATCTCTATGCCGGTGGCTTCGATGTCGTGGATGAGCTTGGTGGCCGTTTGCACTTGCTCTTCGGGCGTTTTGGTCGAAATATCGGCAAGCGCGCCATCAAGAAGGATGGTAAAGGTAGCAGGATCAGCCCGGATGCCGAGCTGATGCATTATGTCGAGGATTTCTCGTACTTCTTGGTTGCGGCCGGCACGGACAAGTGGTCGTAGAACCGTATTGAATGTGTAGATGTCTGGGCTTATGCCCTGCTTTACAGCCCATCCGAGCATGTTTTTGACGGTTGCGATTCGGTCAAAGCGGAGTAACCAGACGAGAGCGGCGTTAATAGGTTCAATCGACGGTTTGACGGCAATATACTTGTTCACCGGTTCATCACGCTTGCTCCAAATATCAGCCATCTCTCGCAGTGCAGCGACACCAGAATCGAGATCTCCACTCATAACCAAGCCTGAAATTCTCGCTGTCCACACCGGGGTGTCGAGCTGTGTTTCTGATGCGATGAGACGGTTCCAAACTGTTTTGATACCGAGAGGGTTGTTGGCCTTTGCACAGCCTTGCATCATGGATGTCCACGTCTTGATGGTCGGTGGGATCCCTAGCTTCACCATCGAGTTCCAAACGTTGATGGAGAGCTGTGTTTGCCGCATGCTCATATAGGCAAAGATGAAGTAGTCAAAGACATCCGACATCTCACGCAGTTGCCCAAGCCGAGTTTTACTTGGTACGGCGTCCTCGCCCCAGAACTTGGTCCATGAACCGTTCAAGGCTCTAAGGTTTCGCTTTTGGACCGCCTGCCCAATCTCTCTGTGAATAATATCGGCTTCACTTCGAGAGCTTGGCGCGCTCGGCAGTGGTGGCCTTTTTTCTCGCGCTCTCCTTAAAAATCCTTGCAACAGCGATCCAAGGACAACGGGACAGCCGTCAAAGGGGGTCTCCTTGTGCTCTTTTGACAAAGGAAGCCTGCTTCTCGCAAGCAGTCGGCGCATCGCTTTGAGGAATGGGTACGCTTTGTTCTGAAGTGCGCGGTTGTGAGTTCTGGTCTCAGTCAGCAACCCATACGTAGCAAGGGCTGCCCAGGATGGTCTCATAAGCATCCCCTGCCAATGATCAGGAAACTGCTCCGAAAAAGCGTCCTGAAATCCGGGCTTCCGACGTTTGAATTTCTTTTGCTGGAAATTTGAGCCACCCCCCAAATCTGAAGAAACAAGAGCGTGAGGTTCATCTACCGCCACATCGCATTTCGTTTCCGATGATACAGGCTGGGCGGTGTTGACCTGTGGCCAAATCACTTTCCACGCGCCAACCAGGTCGAAAAGCAATGCCTCTCGCTGCGCCATCACCGTCTCGTAACTCTGTATCGACGAATAGTCTGTCGGGGTGGTGCTCAGTGTCCATAGCGTGTCGATGAGCTGAAGGATCAGATCACCCCATAAAACCGGCTTCAGAATGTCGAATTGAACCAGAAGCTGGGTGATGCGAGAGACACTGGGGAGATCGCTGTACATGAAGTCCTTTGCCCTTTCTGCCACCAGGTTTGGGAAGAAAGTATGGCTTAACAGGTCGCGAACATGAGGTGGCAACGGCCCGTTGGCCACAGATATCTGAGGTAATAGAACGTCTTCGAAGAATTTGTAGGCGTCGACAATTGATGCGTCCTCCCGTGAGAGGGTGGCCTGGAGTCTGGCGGCAATGCTTACAAGCAGTGCATTGTCGGAAGAGGTCAGAGACTCCGCAGGCGATTGACTTTCGAGGTTAGATTGCTTTTCGACGATACTCTTGAACATGGCGAGCGAGGATATGCTGTCCGGCGGGGACGGCCGTCTGCTCTTTGTTGGCTCGGCGGATCGCTGTCTGCTGCACTGGGCCTCCGGAGCAACGAGACCGTCGAGAGCGTCATCTTTGGCATTGGGTTTGGCAGACTGTTCGGTGCTAAAATTTGCTGACCTCGGCGCCGCAGATTGGTAAATTGGGAGTCGTCGCGGTGCCACGAGAAGGCTGAAGCGACATCTCAGACAGACAAATCCTAACTCTCTCATCGCTCTAGAATTTGCGGTCGCGCCGGCGATGCACTTCTTTGTTCATGACCTCGGCACGGCTCGGCGGGGAAGGCACCGTTGAATGTGTCGGCGAGTCGATCTCGATTAGACATTTTTTTGAAGTTGCGACGGGTGTTAACTGGCCCCACTGGCGTCCCGAGGAATCACCGATAACGATAACGCTATAGCACAGGTACCTCCTGGGTGGTGTAGGTCGTTGTCAAAATTCAGGGCCTCAACATAGGTGTTCCCACAATATAATCTTGTTAGAAATGTATTCAGTGGTCTTTCTTACGCCACACAACCCTTGTGCTCCATCAAGAAGCAAGAGTCTTATTGTAGTCAATTCCATTTTGGCGCTGACAGTCTTTCTAGGTGGACGAGGTTGAGCTCCGTCCACTCGCCTACGTCATTGTCAATGGCTGCTGGAGCCTTGGTCCCTAGTGCAGCTTCTTTACCGCTTTTCTTCTGTATCGCTTCAATCCCCACTCCCACGACAGCATGACGACGCTTGTCCCACGCAAGCCATACACTGAAGACGAGCTTGGACGTCTTTACCCGCCAGGCTTGGAGCTACGTTTGGTGCAGATTCTCATGCGCCATGGCGAGCGGACTCCAGTTTCAGCTCGTTTCGAGAACGCTGGTCTTCGTCCCTACTGGCCTTACTGTGCGAGTGCTCGCCAAATGAAGTCGGCCATTTTGGCCCACGGCGGCGACAAAGGTGATGCACCTTTTAGCACTCTCGAATGGAAGCGCCGTCTCGAGACATTTGGCGGCAACGACGAGCCTATCATTGCATCTGGACCCAAGGGTCAGGTCGACGACGTGTGTGACATGGGATCTCTGACAGACACAGGCCGGCAGAGCACCTATAGGCTGGGGCTTCGACTCCGCAGCTTGTACGTTGACCGTCTAAAATTCCTCCCGCCAACCGTCAGTTCGACCGACTTCATGTACCTACGGTCGACATCCATACCTCGAGCCCTCGAGTCCATGCAGCAGACCTTTGCTGCCATGTACCCCCCGTCAGTGAGAGAGCCAGACGAGACAGGTCGGTTCCCAGCTCCACTCATCATCACCAGGACCCCGCCCGATGAGACACTGTTTCCAAACGATTCCAATTGCAGAAGATTCGCTCAGCTTTCCAGGGCCTTTGCTCAGAGGACCGCCGAGAAATGGAACTCGACCGAAGACATGGAGTATCTCAACAAACTAATCGGCAAATGGATGCCACCGGAGAAGCCCCGTGTCGCCGTAGACTCGCATCCACGACTGATTGGTATCATGGATACTGTCAACGCAACCGACGCCCACGGTCCGGAGACAAGGCTTCCCGCTGAGTTCTACGACCCACGTGCGAGGAAGATCATGGAGAAGATTGGCATGGAGGAGTGGTATGCTGGATATAAAGAGTCTAGGGAATACAGAGCTCTTGGCATTGGAGGGCTACTTGGTGATGTGGTACAGCGTATGGTGGGCGTTGCTGAAAGGCCCTGTCAGCCAATAAAGCTCGGGCTCAGCGGGTGTCATGATACTACCCTCGCCGCTGTACTCACAAGCTTGGGTTACGAGACAGATGAATGGCCTCGATTCACCAGTCATATTGCCATTGAGATGTTCCGCAAGTCCAACCCAGCCGGTGAAGGTTGGGGGAGTGCACTCTTCGGGAGAGCCACCTCGGCAGGGATCGGGCGGAAGCCGACTCCTGAGCTGACATTGTTTGACAAGAAAAAAATGGACGGGTACTACGTGCGGCTGCGATACAACGATGAGCCAGTTATAATCCCCGGTTGTAGGTTGACTGGAAACCACCTCGAGGGTGATGAATCCTTTTGCACTTTGGTGAGTGATCCCTGGCAAGCGGTGTTGTCACACACACCTAACTCGAGACACAGGCCGCTTTCAAGGAAATTGTGGACAAGTTTACACCAAAAAACTGGAGAGTTCAATGTCACACAAACCTTAACATACCGGGAATACCAGCCGGAGAATCCGAGCCGGCGGGGTTTTGACCTGGATAATCTCCCGAGGGCTGACCAACCTGGACAAGCCAATAGTTAAATATTCCCATGAGATTTGCTTGATAATGACATATCTCGTTTAACGGCGAGCAGAGCCCATGTTTCCCACGTAAATCTCATACGATGTTATGATCTGTCTGCTCTGTCTGCTCCGAGTGCTGCTCAAGCTTCTCGGCCTTGGCTTTCTTCTTGCGGGCTCGGCGGACTTGAACCTCAATTTCGACCATCCGAGTACTGAGAGTTGCGAGCCGGGGAATGACATCCTCGATAGTCTCCACGGCCTGCTTTTGAGCCTGGCGGAGAGGCATTGGCGTGAGAATCCCGAACCAACGGAGAGGATCCCCCAAGTCCTTGCGGCGGGATGGTGGCTCTTCGCCTTGGTCGTCTTCTTGGGTTCCCGCTTCTTCGTCATTTCCAGTTTCTCCTTCATCCTCGACCTCTACCTTTTCGGGTTGCTCAGTCTTTTTCGGGGTGGTGCTGCCTGGTCCATGTCTGATCACATTGAAGACGGGACTGGCGGGACTGGCCGTGTCGGAAAAAGAAATGCTTCGTATGGCCTGCATACGTTCGTCATAGTAGTCTTGTCCATATCGGACGCCCCTCTGTGCTAGAAAGTTCGCCTTGGCGAGATTCTGGAAAAGAGCGCTGTGGAGCTCGCTCAGCTTTGCTTGGAGGCTGACGTAGTCGTCAAGGAGTCCTAGGTAGCGCTCCAGCAGGATGTCGATGTCTGTTTCAGTTGTGGCCGCCATGCTTGCTCAAGTGTTATAATTGGGTGTGTTTCACCACTCACCGTCGGGGGTTGAGGTCCTTGTTGGTTGGGGGCCAAGTCTCCGCCGTCTCGTCGGTGGGTGGGTGCGGGCTGTGTGGCTGACCGGGTTAATCCGCCGTTACCCACCCACTTTTCCCAACTGCGTGTCGGAAACTGGGGTCGGTGCTCCCTGTCTGTGACGCAATCAAGTCGAAGATGCACAAGCCAGCCTGTGCTGTCTGACACAACGCACTTGTTACCATCCCCGAGCAGAGAAAAAAAAATGTATTTCAGGTTCACAGATGGAGATCTGGGGGGTGAATTGGACACTCTCCAGCATCATCCTCCCAATTTTGACTCATTAAAACATCCAGCGCATCTCCCTGTACAGCCCGCCAAAAGTTGCTACGCAGCCGGACGAGTTTGCCTGCAGCCGCAATTAAATTCAAAGAGCACAGCATCTTGGAAACTCGACCAACAGCATAAGCTGCTTGCAACCGTCACGTCTTGCAGAATTCTGCGTAAGCTAGGGATGGGTCCGGACAAGATGGAGCAGATTTCCCCTCAGCATCAGCGGTGCCGACTGCGAGGAGCCAGCCAGTTTCAAATTGTGTCTCGAGTCTTCTGGGCTTCCAACGAGTTTAGTAGAGCATCCATTGACGGGCAGCTGCGCAGAATTTCACGTTTTTCCAAGGTAAGTTTGCAAAGCGAAAAAAAAAAGTCGACATCTGCCGCGGCGGCAATACGTCTGCCGAAGACACAGACAGCTCTTTCCCAAACGGTGTCAAACCCTGCCATGCAGTGTGTAGAGAGGTTGGACGATTCTTGCATGAGATCGACCTTCAGCAGCGACCACCAGCGCAGAGGGATGGCAGTACAAAAGCAGGGCGCCAATACAGCCGGATATTGGACAAGGATTTTAGGTGGTCGAAGCCACATCGAAGCATGAAGAGAAGCATGCGAGCACCCTTCACCTCCCTCCGATATCACTTTCAGGGAGCCGCTTCCACTCCCGGGCCTTCCTGCGGGCTCGAGCTTGTCCAGCACTCCTTTTCCGTTGTCGAGTCCACATGCCAGAGGGAAGAAGGGCATTGACTGTTTGGAGGAACCTGCCCAGGCGTTCGGTCAGTGCCACTTGGTCGGTGCGGACGCTCCTAGGACTTTTACGTAGGACTTGGCACCCCTCATGGCTTCGTCTTGCAAGGAGCCTGGGGTTGAAAACTTGAAATCACGAAATCCAGCAGTGAACGGACGGGCATTGGAGGAAAACACATCCGCCGAGAGTCATTGCGAACGTGGTCTCTGGAGCGCGGATCCAGAAGTTCAAGGCCCGTCCGTCATGCAAACCCAAAAGCCGTCGCACCAGATGGACCCCATCAATCAATTCTGAAGCGGAGATAGCGTCCCCGGTTGACTTACAGGAAAGAGCCGGTAAATACTGCATGGTTCGCGACCAGCCCTCTGTCGCCGTCGACGTGTACCCAGCGGATGCCCTGCTTTTCCAACGGAGAACCCACTTGCTGGCTCAGACAGCCAACCACATTCGACCTAAGCTCAGTCAAACTATCCATATCGGCTCAGTTCGCGGTTCTGCATTGCATCTGCAGCAGAAGCTGCAGCAGGAGCAGCAAAGCAAATGCTTTGAAATCCCCACGGAGATCAATTGGCGTCTCGTTGTCAAGGTCATCCAAAAACCACAATCGCTCAGGATAAGCTCATGTCTCTTTGTAAAGCCGTGTTAGGTCACGGTTTTCGCTAGAAATGGGTAAACTGGACATTAACTACCTACAGTTATTCACGGCCTGTGTGAAAAGGGAGACGGTACAGAATGGGGGAAGCCCGGCGTCCAATCAATTCCGTTCCCCAATGGCCGCTAGCAAGCTTGTTGCTGGAGCTCCTCGACTGGAGCCTGGTGCCAGGCCGGCACACCCCGTTAGTTACGATAGGTGAGGGGCCGTAAACTCCAACGCCAGCACAAGCTCCCCGTAATCTTACGGGCTGCTTTTCCCGAGCAAAAGCTGGGACTGCATTCGGGACGCCCTCCTGTATTTCTTGTCAATTGCTACTGAGGTGCTCTGCTCTGTCGCTGGCAGTCGGCCTGGTCAGGTATTATCTACGTGGTTTCTTTTAGCTCCATCGTTTTGGCACCCGTCTCCCCCCTCTGTGGTCCCTTTTTCGCAAAACACGCCTGGCTGGATAGTTGACGGCGCGGCTTCTCACCCTCCCCTATTCGTCATCGCCCTCCCGCTTCCACACTCAACTCGACCTACCACCGACCACATCTTCCCGCAACCCCATTTTCCACTTCCGCTTCCCCCATTCTGCAACTCCACCCTCGGATCTCCCACGACTTTGAATTTACCGGCAGATTGCTGCACTCGCGATAAGGAAACGACCAGGTCTGATTAGGTCGCAGACACCGCTCTGCATCTCGAAACCGTTTCGATCAGCGCACATCTGTGAAGACAGTACGCGGCACATCCTTTGCTCCTACGCGGTGCGCCCGTCACTAGAAAAATGGTCCTTGGAACCATCAAGTTCGTCAGCCCGTCCATCCCCCTCCTTCGTCCTTCCCCCCTCACCTACCCCAGTTCAGGCAACTCTGCACCTTGGTCCGCCGTTGCACTGGTGCAATTGCTTTTTGCTCTTCCTAAACGCTGCCAGGTGCACTTTGGGCAGAGGTACAGAATACGGCGTTTCCACGCGTCCTGGGGGGCGCGTCGATGACGTCTGAATTGCATTCCCCCCATTCCAGACTGTTCACTGACCGACATTGTGGTGCAGGTGCGTCGTCGTCGGTGACGGTGCTGTCGGCAAGACATGTCTGCTCATCAGCTACACAACGAATAAGTTCCCTTCGGAATACGTCCCGACAGTCTTTGATAACTATGCTGTCACGGTCATGTACGTCCCCCCTATCTCAGTCGAGGTCGATCAGTGTATGAGGCATGCCCGAGGTGGTGCCATAGCCGTAAAGCGAAGTGGAAGGAAGGTTTGCTGAACCAGCCTCGCCACACACATAGGATCGGTGATGAGCCCTATACGCTCGGGCTATTCGATACCGCTGGACAAGAGGATTACGATCGGTTGCGACCGCTTTCATACCCGCAGACAGATGTGTTCCTTGTGTGCTTCAGCGTCACATCACCGGCTTCATTCGAGAATGTTCGCGAGAAGTGGTTTCCCGAGGTGCACCACCACTGCCCCGGCGTCCCCTGCCTGATTGTTGGTACTCAGGTTGATTTGCGGGACGATCCCCAGGTCCGGGAGAAGTTGGCCAAGCAGAAGATGTCACCGGTACGGAAAGAAGATGGCGAGCGGATGGCAAAGGAGCTCGGGGCGGTCAAGTACGTCGAGTGCAGTGCTTTGACACAGTACAAGCTGAAGGACGTCTTTGACGAGGTAGGTTTGCTTGGCCAGAGGGAAAAGTATAAATGTTAACGGATGTGCAGGCAATTGTTGCGGCACTAGAACCGCCGCAACAAAAGAAGAAGAAGAGTCATTGTCGGATTCTCTGATGGGCGGGCGGAACATCGGTCGCTTGATGCCATTTCTTCTTTCCTCCTTTCGATGGAGACGGTTCTACAACTGGGCCTGACCAATACCGGTTCATGGGCGCGGAAGCTGTTTACAGGGCAAAAGCCGAGAGAGTTTGGGAGGGGCGAGAGCAAGCAAGCTACTGGCCAGGACGGAAGCGAGGCGTGGTCACAGATTTGCGCAGCTATCTACCTATCTTATCTCGGTTTTGGTTTTCCCTTTCAGCAGTTGAACTTGGGGGCTCTTTTTTCTCTAGGGAGTTTGTTTTAGAGAGTGAGAGAAAGCACCACAGTTGACCCAAAACCAGTCGAATCAAGTGTCCAGTGTGTCATGACTGGGTTGCGCTTGTTAGGAGCCTGGCTGAGAGGCGCCAGGGGATTCTGATCTCATAGCTCGGAATCGTCCCAGGGCTGCCCAGTCTTTGTCTGGTCCAACAGGTATCGGATCGAGGGTGTGGTGTTTGCCTCTTCTCGGCAGGGATGCCAGGTTATTTGATTTCAATTCATAGGTCATAGTTTGGCGATTAGGAGCGCAATTCCAACCCTCTTTTTTTTTCCTTTTTATTCGGGCTCTGCTTTGCGGGTGCCTGGCAGGGTAGAATTAGAAGGGGGGCCGCGGCGCTTGTTCTGAGGCGCCCGAGGGTGATTTACACACGTCACAGATCAAAGGGGCTGAATTCTGGTACCTAAGTCTAGAGAGGTATTTCCTTGGGTAGAGCAGTGCTATGATTGTGAAGAGTTGAACATTGGGGTTGCCAGTCGGCTGCCAGAGGATCAAGGGGTCTCGTCTCTCCTGGAGATGTCAACCCCGTGGGAACATTGGTGAGGATGACTCTGGGGTAATGGAACAGTTGCGGTGTTGTTGTTGTTGTTGTGGCCGCTGACTACTTCATTGAGGTAGGCGTGACAAAGTCTCCAATGGACCGGCCTATGTTCTCACCTGAAGATTCCTCGCCGCATCAACTAACAAACCTGCCGGCACCAATTAGCACACCTTCTCCTATCAACGTCAAGTAAAGAGAAGGAAGGGGGGCGAGGGGTGGGAAACCCACAAAAAGGCACCACCGCCCAGAGCACGTTCAGCCCAAAATAATACACCCAATAATACAGTGGCTCCGGCCGGTTATACGCCACTCCGGCGTACCGCTCCATAAAGTAGCACGTCCCAAAGTACAATGCCACGCCGTACAGGTGCCCAACTGAAACAATGGTCTGGCCCATGTACCGTAGGCTAGATTGGGGAGAAAAGACGATGAGCTGGGCGGTTAGAAAAGAGAGGGGGCCCCAGATGGTCTTTAGAGGTTAGTATCTGTAGTGACTACCTACCTACCTACCTACCTACCTAGGAGGGAAGAAGAAGGGGTTGGGGACATACCACAGTCAGCGTCTCGATGCAGAGCATGAATGGGTCAGAGACCATGTAGCGCGAGTCGGAAAGGGCGTATTCCTTCCAGAGTTGGGCGAAGAGGGCTTGGGAGGAGGGGATGGATTGGTGGCTTTGGATCCAGTATCCTAGTGGCGGAAATGTCAGTCTATATTTCTCACTTATGACTCTGATTTAGCAGCGGAAGTAAGTTACCTTCAAAGAAGCAGTGGAGAAATGCACCTAAGAACAGAGATTGATCAGTTTCATGGTGAGTGAGGTGACAGGCAATTAGTCTCCAAGTAAGAAACCCTGTCCGAAGACAAGCTGAGGTTGAAAGAGAGGGGG
>Ga0247760_1001825_pt1 | contig 18231 bp, 29 predicted proteins | sample UWRJL171409R4_FD_179936 | JGI IMG/M metagenome (GOLD analysis project Ga0247760, IMG submission 179936) | Plant litter microbial communities from Arlington Agricultural Research Station in Wisconsin, United States - UWRJ-L171-409R-4 | ecosystem: Environmental > Terrestrial > Plant litter >... | reverse complement strand
TGGGCGGTTAGGGGGTGAGTCCTTGCTGAGTCTTTTGTCCCCCTTTTTCTGGGCGAGTGAGGTCAACAATGCTGATGCTGACTGACACTGCAACAGGGCGGCGGCTCGACTTTCGGGGTCCTTACCTCGATCACCCTCAAAACGATCCCCTCCCCCTCAGTCGTAACCCTAACCTTCCAACTCACCACCTCAGCCTCCAACCCGTCCGCCTTTGACGCCATCGCCTACTTCGTCAGCAACTTCCCGGCCCTCGCCGACGACGGCGTGACTGGCTATCCCATCATCTTCAACTCAGCCCCCTCCGCCTCCAACCCAGCAGAGCTTGTGTCAGGCGTGATCGGCATCCTCATCATGCTCGACGTCCCCTCCCGCGACTCCATTCTGCAACAAGTCTCGCCCCTCTTCGACCACATCAACACCACGTACCCCTCGCAGTTCCAGTTCTACACCAACGTTACCGCCCACGCCAACTTTGCAGCCTGGTACGAGGATAACTTTGATCCATCGCCGGTGGGGTACGGGAGTGTGATGGCCTCGCGGCTGTTGGACCGGGAGGCATTGACAGGGAATATGACGGCGTTGAAGACAGGGCTGCAGCGGTTTTCAGCCGGGGGGCAGGCGACGGTGTTTATTGTTAGTGGGAAGGGCGTGTTTGATGCGAAGCCGAGAGGGGGTGCGACGGCGGTGAATCCGGCTTGGAGGAGGACTTATGTGCATGCTAGTGAGTGTTTCTTTGAGTCTTTGAGAGTTGAGGGAAAGGGGAGATAGAGGGCAGAAAATGGGTTGAAGGGGCGGGTGCTAACGGAACACAATAGCGACGAGCATAACCTTTGGTGCGCTAGACAAGGCGGCGCGGGATGCGGCCATCAAAACGAGCAACCTGAATGCTGATGGGTTGCGAGAGCTGGCGCCAAATACGGGGGCGTATGTGAACGAGGTGAGTCCGACCCGAGACATAGAACTTGTGATGTTTGGATTGACATGCTGACATTCAACTTTCAGGCGTCGAAATATGAACCAAACTGGCAAAAGACCTTCTGGGGCGACAACTATGCTCGATTGCTGAAGATCAAGCGCGAGATGGACCCCTCCGATGTGTTTTGGTGCACACCTTGCGTGGGGAGTGAGCGATGGCAAGAGGTGGATGATCTTTTGTGTCGGATTTGAGCCAGACTGTCTTGGTGCCATTGCTGATTTAAGTCTTGATGAGACTTGGAAATTGAGAGCTACCTAAGGTAGGTAATCTTGGCAGTTAGGTAACTTCAAAGCACATCCGAGCATCTGAAAATGAAAAGACAGCAGCAGCTAGTCTGCCGTAAAAGGTGGGGCACCACCTCTTGTATCCCTCGATCCTGCCGCGTGAGCCGCACACTCGGCGCGGATGAGGGGAAGGTTGCTAGCTTCGACCTCGCCCATCCCGCTCCGAATCTCGGCCCATTCTCCGGGACACCCACCTCCAACCTCTCAACCTTTCCCGCGAATATCTTACCTCCCCTCATCATATAAGCTAATAATGCCTCCCAGAACCCCCTCCGCAATCCCGCAACAATGCCGATAGGAAAGATCTCCGATTTCTCCAAGGCCTCCTGGCGCTTGCATTATTTCTGCCTATTCCTAGCACTCGGCTCATTCGTCTGGGGGTAAGACTAGAATATTTCGTCCACCACACTTGATACTTACACTTCACCCAGCTACAACATCGGCGTCCTCGCCTCCGTCCTCGTCCACCCAGGCTTCAAATCCACCCTCGGCAGCCTCAACTCCTCGAAGCACGGCCTCATCACAGCCGTGTACTACGTCGGGACATGGCTCAGCTACATCTTCTTCGCCCACCCGGCCGCTGACCGGCTCGGTCGCCGGTATGCCGCCTTCGTGGGCATGGGCGTCATGTGTGTTGGCCAGGCGTTGCAGGCCGGCGCGAGCGGGGCGGGGGCGCTAGCGATGGTCCTTGCGGGACGGGTTGTTTCGGGCGTGGGCACGGGGATTATTTCGACTAGTGTGCCGCTTTATCAGAGGTGAGTACCTATGGTTGTCCTGCTGCTGGGAGGGGAGGGGAGGGGAGGGCGGAGCTGATTGAATGCGTAGTGAGGTTGCACCGCCGAAGCATCGCGGGAGGTTTGTGGTTATGAACCATGTTGGGTTTGTTGTGGGGTTGGCGAGCGGGTTTTGGTAAGAGTCTATTGAAATTGGAGGGATATTGTCGCTGACTTTGAAAGGGTGGGATATGCCGTGACGTTTTGGAATGACGACTGGGGACGAAGTGTTGGCTGGCGGTTCTCGATCGGTGCGTCGTTGATTCCGGCTATTTTGTTCCTGGTTGGGCTGCCGTTTATGTATGACTCGTAAGTTGGACCGCTCGTGTGGTGGAGGGTTGATTGATGCTGACCTTGGTTGGTTGATTTGATTAGACCTCGGTGGCTGGTTGAACACGGGATGAATGAAGAGGCACTGAAGACACTGCGGTACTACCGAGAGGGGTATTACAGCTCCGACGAGGTGCACACCGAGCTGGGCGATATTAAGCGCCAGGTTGCTTCTTTCAAGGCCTCGGGCTTGACTTGGATATCTCTCTTCACTGATCGCAGTCTCTTCGCCCGGCTATGGAGGTCTTCTCTGCTGCAGTTCATGGCGCAGATGTGTGGCGCGACGGCCATGAAGTACTACCTCCCTGCTCTTTTCGAGGCTTTGGGACTGAGCCACCGTGTCTCATTGCTTGCAGGCGGTATTGAGAGCACCATGAAGATTGGGTGTACTCTGGTGGATATGCTGATTATTGACCGAGTTGGTCGGAGGATAACGCTCACGGCTGGTGCCGCGGTCATGGCTTTTGCTATGCTGGTATGAAACACGACCCGAATTACTCTGTAGGAGGCTAACTGAGTCCATTCGCAGATCAACGGCGCTCTGCCACAGATTTACCCCGGCAATATCAACCGGGTTGCGGACTATGTGTGTGTCGTATTTGTCTTTATCTATTCTTTTGGATATAGCATGGGGTTTGGATCTGCTGCTTGGGTTTACGGCTCCGAGGTAACAGTGCACCATCCACACGGAAAGTGACCTTTCACTGACGTATGCTCAGATATTCCCGACCGCCATTCGTGCCCGCGGCCTCAGCCTTGCCGCCTCGGGCGGCGCCGTCGGTTCGGTCTTGGTATCACAGATCTGGCCTATCGGTATTCATCGTATCGGATCAAAGATATACTATTTCTTTATGGCGGTCAACCTTGTATGTGTCCCCATAATTTGGCTTTTGTATCCAGAGACAAAGGGACGCGCGCTTGAGGACATGGATGTGCTTTTTGGGGGCAGCCCATCGGTTTCGATGGACAACCTTTCGGAGCGAGGGTCAAGAGACACTGCAGATGGGGAGACTGCACGGCTAAGGTTGGCGCCGCAGGAGAGGGACGAGGACGAGTAGTTTTGTCTTCTATCAAAAGCGTATATAGGGAAATAGGGTAATGCTGTGGACAGGCATGTGACGTAGTGACAACTTCAACTTTCCATCAGACATAAACAAGAACTTGAGCGGGGGCATCAACCTTATCAGCCAAGAAGGTTGTTCATACTTCAGCTCAGCAGACTCAGAATGAAAGGTACCTAGGAAGCGAAAAATGCAACTCCTAGTGATTTCTCTATGCTTTCTTCATAGTATTTGCTTTGCTATCCTTTTTGGCCGGATTGGCTTAAGTTGGACTGAGTTTCTTGTCAGACAGCCGAAGACCCTCAATATTGTCGGGTCGGGTGGAGATAATGTTGAAATACAAAATTTCTTTCACCTTTTACTAGTAATTCCACATACGTCCCTTCTACTGAGAAACACAACGTCATGTCTAAACTCAGAGTAAACGCCGGCCAACCACAACTTACCTCACCTGTTCATGTCTCATCTCAACCTCTCAAACCGTAAACAGCTCAAGCGCATCAAAAATCTAGTATCACCTGTTAGCAATCTCCTCGTATCTTCATCCCCACCCACCCCCTCCCCAAACAGCAGCAGCAGGAAAACTCACAAAATTCGGCCCCAAAAACGTCGCCCCGCTACTCCCCGAAATCGACCGTATCTCCACCGTATTCGCCCCCGCAACCCGCCTCCCCGCCAGAACCAACACATCATACACATCCCCCCACCCGCAATACGCCCCCCTCGTCACCCCGCGACTATCAATCTTCGCGGGCGCTCCCCGCGCCGGCCCCGTTCACCCGTTCACCACCACCTGCGGCCTGCTCCCCGCGAAGCTCAGCGTGGTGGCTATTCGCAGGGTAGCCTGCGCAGTTGGTGCAGAGGCGAGGGTGAATTTGATGGTGAGGGGGCTATTCACGCTTTGGAACAGCGCCATTGGAAAGTCAGACAGTTGTGACGACCCGACGGTGTACGTCAGGGGGCCCCAGGGACTCATACGCGAGTCGGAGGGGTGCATGCGTAGGAACTTGTCTGCGTTGCGGAAGCCGGTGGGCTGGCCGTCGTAGGCGCCGATTTGGAAGAGGGTTTTGCGGTTGGTAGGGGTGACGGCGCCGGCGATGTTGGACGTGAGACGCTGGCCGGCGGAGATGGAGACGGTGGAGGTGGCGAGTTTGAATTCGGTCTGGTAGAGAACCATGGTGTAGGTGCCGGGTTTTATGGGGGGCGAGGTGAAGGACCCGGAGGAGATGGTTTTGGCCCAGTATTGGGCCGTGGGGTTGAACCAGTGCACGACGCCTTGCATGCCGAGGGGACGCCGGAGGCGGTGCCGGAGATGGTGCCGCGGGCGGAGGCGGGGACGAAGCCGGTGATGCCAAGCTCGCTGAAGAAGGAGACGTCGGCGGACTTGACGGAGGTGATGCCGGAGCAGGAGAAGGCCATGAGGTAGGGCCCGTGGAGGCCGGTGCGAAAGGCTTCGGTCTGGGTGTGGCCGCTGTTCATGTAGTTGTAGAGGTTGGTGGAGGCGCCGGCATTGTTGGAGTTGATGTCGCGGAAGAAGGGGCCGCCGGAGGAGGATTCTTGTTGGGGGGTCATGATGCAGACGTGCATGAGATCGCTGCCGCCGAAGACGGAGTGGGAGTCCTCGTCGATGTAGCGGTTGGAGGAATAGAACTTGGAGCGGGTTTGGCCGTTGACGACGAAGACGTCGGAACCCTCGATCGTCGAGCTGGCGGCGTTGGTGTTGGAGGCGACACCGAAGGGGTGCTCGTTGGGGAGCTTGTCGGCCTGGAGACGGGCGATGAAGCGGAGCTCGCCGATGGAGGGCTGGGCGGTGATGTAAGTTGCCATGAAGATGGTGCTGTCGCCCTCTCTGACCACCATGTAGTGCGTCAGGGTCGATGTTACGCAGGTGATCTTGATGTACTTGGACGACCCTGAGATTTGGTTGACTGAGACGGTGGCTGAGCCAAGCCCAGAGTTGATGTGTGTGTCCTGGCCGCTGGACTGGAGCTCATTGCCGCGGAACTTGATTGATTTGATGTCACAGCTGGACTGGGCCACAGAGAAGATCAACGGGTTTGCTGAGCCGGCGTCAATGATGAAGTTACCGCCCGAGGACGTGTAACCAAAGACCGACAGGACCCCTGAGGCGAAAAGGGACAAGCACACAGCAAAGAGCTGTACGAACGAAAGGGACCCCGTGTTTTCAAAGAGTGACCTGAACCGAATTCTCAAAGACCCAACAAGACGGGACAAACATCATGGAAATGTTGAGACCATCGCGGGAGCTAAATAGGAAACAAGGCATAGGAATTCAATCTTCGAAATGGATCCTTGATCTCGTTCCTGAGCCCGGGAAAGACGGCTTCGCTAAGCTGGTTATAAATGAGACGTGAAATGCGATTGGCGGAGGTTTCGGGATGTACCCTCCGTTGTTTTGCGGAATCCGGGGAACGATGAGCGCTAGCCTCGACTCGAGGTAAGTAGTGGAGAGAGTCGCATTGAATAGCGGAAATACGGTAGTAACTGTGCCTAGCAGTTGCTTCTATGGTACTAGGTGCCGACGCGGCGGTTTCGAATCCGGTGACTGGGAGGGCATGGAAGCAGCCGAGCCGAACATGGGGGGTGCCGGAGCGGAGCGGTCGCAGGGAGAGCGAATTGAAGACATGTGCTCGGGATTAAGAAACGACATTGAACAATCGCTGGAGAAACTCCCACTTCTCAATGTTTGGTGTGTGGCGCTGAGCCTGAGCGGTGTCATGACCGCACGTGATGTTGATGTCGTTGTCGAGAACTCAAGATTGAAACAGCTGGATTACTCGTTCTACTCAGGTTGTCAGCAACGCGAGCAGCAGCTGTCGGGATACTGTTGTCACGTCAGCTTCAGCGAGCCAATGGTGCGTCTTTGATCCTGACGCCCGAGACAGGTCAGGCAAACCTGAGCGGGACCATGTCCGAGTGAGCAGCACCCTATCACCTTGCCAGAACCTGGGCACTTGCTCCTCAGAATGTTGTACGACTGGGGACATGAGTATACCTCATCCACCGTTCGAGGGTTGAGCTTGCACGTTGGCTGGTTGGCCGCCCCAGCGTGAAGCTCGCTTCCCGTCATGAACGACAACCTCACGAAGCACCCCGCATCCCGACGCAGACTCCGGCGGTCCCCAGCGAGGGCGTATGTGATCGAAGGAGGCACTCGGAGTGGATGGCCATCTCGCCTGGAAAGGACTGCAGCTCGAATGCGCGAAGGCAGACCTCCAACCAGGCCAGCCGGCCCATATCCAAGAATCCCGCTCATAGCGCACACTACCAACACATATCACCATCCAAAGTGAACACAGAGCTTGGGGAACCGCAACGGGGTATTGATCTCGGGTTGACAAGCTCAGACTGCAAGTATCGAACCCCACCATTCTCTCGCCATCATGGTATGCCTTGCCCTCTCGCGCTGCCCGGCCATGGTGGTGGTGGTTCCGCAGGATCGACAAAAATCGCTGCTGCGTGTTGTGGAATTTCTTGCGGACGTAAATGAATCACGACGATACCGTTCTACCGAACTCCCATCCTTGATTTTCCGCCCCGGCTCGACCGCAAGTCAAAAAATGGCAATGTTTCCCCAAATCCTCAACAATACAGGCAGTGCCTTCCCTCCAACCCCCACGCTGCTGCTTCCCCTCCCATCGCACCGGTCGCTCTTTATCTGAGGCGGCGGGCCTCGCGCTCGGACTCGAGGAGGCAGAGAATATCGTCGACGCGCACTATCCAGGTCTTAGCAAACTGCTGCTCGGCAGCGAATGTCAATCAGTTCGTACCTGGGCCCTTGACGTTGCGGATGATGGAGCGGGTTGTGTCGTCCATGAACTCAACGCGAACCTGGGTGACACCACCACGAGAACCTATTCCCCCCACCATGGTCAGTGGCCCGCCTTCACAGCACAAAAAAATTCGACAGAGGGTCGACGGCGAGGTCGCATACCGGTTCTTCCGAGGACTCGGGTAACTTTGACGAGCTTGACGGGGGCCTTGGAGGAATCCATTTCTGCGACTGATCGAGTTGGGTGACGTGCGAAAAGTGTCGTCGGTCGGTCGGGCGCAGATGCAATTTGGATGGCGGTATGTTGAGAGCGTGCGGAATTGCAATTGTGCGGAGCCAAATTCGCAGGGCTCGGGGAATATTTTAAATCCGTGCCGCCCAGGCTCACCGCCCGCCAACCCCAAAAAGAAAATCCACCCCACACCAAGCGGTCGGCGCTGATTCACATGTGGGGCTGAGGCTGCTGTCAGCCGCGCTCAACTGTTTGTTCAAGGCGTTGCGCATTTTTCCAGCGGCGCATCCATCTTGTGCCTGGATTGAGGATCCCAAGGTCACCGTTTGCTTGTCTTGATCCACCCGCGAGCTCTAGTGCTATCTTTGCGGCAGCAACATGACACCTTAGCAACAACCACTGACGAGCCTCGTTCCCCTTGAAGCAAATTCGAGAAACACATTTTGAGGACTTCAATCATTCTACAACGTTTCGCGCAACTCCATGCCACTGCAAGTGCGGGGTTGAATCCGGGGTGAACCAGGGCCTCCTGGCGCCGAGTCCTGGCGCCGAGTACCATTCACTGTGTTAGCGCGCCAAGAACTGCACAGGTGGTGATCAGTGGTCTTCATCAGTGGTCTTCATCTTTGTCGATTTGTATTTTGCAGATAACTATCCTTTCCATTGTTGGGTCCATCATTAGTTTTGACCTCTTCCTGCCGGCTGCGCTGCTGATTTCACACCGTGCCCCCTGGACAGCTTCCAGTCAAGGCGAGACAATGCGGTTCATGGACAAGCTCAAGGACCTTGTCCACAAGGAGTCTGGCTCCGGGAGCAGTAGCCGCAAAGTCTTTGCCCACTACATGGTGAGGCCCCTGGACACTCACTGCTGTCGACTGGCCGTACTGAACACCAATCTGCAATCCAGGTTGGATTGACATGCGGGCAATCCTCAGAGCAATGGGTCCATGATGTAGAAACGGCCAAGGAGGTTGGCATCGATGGCTTTGCACTGAACATTGGGCCTTCAGACCCGTGGACAGAGGAACAGCTTGATCTGGCTTACCGTATGACAGAGCAAGTTGGAGGCTTTGTCCTGTTCATCTCGTTTGAGTATGCATTCCATGGCTGACACTTTGCTATCTTCGGCTAGAATATTCTACCAGGCGGCTGACTGAACGCTGGAAACTGTAGCATGGCTGCCGGCCAATGGGCTGTGCCCCAAGTGGTTGACCTCATCAACCGCTACAAGTGTTCCTCGGCGCAGATGTTCATGGATGGAAAGCCATTTGTGTCCACCTTTGAGGGCCCTGGTTGGGCGGACAATTGGAACACTGTTCGGGATCAAACTGGAGGCATCTTCCTGGTCCCTGACTGGTCAAGCATCGGGCCCTACGGAGTTGGTCAGAAGCTGGACCTGATCGACGGTGCTTGTAAGCTGCTTCTTCATCATTGACCAGGACGCTCTGACCAGAATTAGTCTCTTGGGACGCATGGCCCAAAGCTGGATGTATAACAATGACGACGACCGAGGACAGGCTGTACAAAGAAAACCTCAGGGGCAAGAAGTACATGATGCCTGTCAGCCCTTGTTTCTATACCAGTATGACCACCAACTCAGGTGCTGCCTAACGCATACTAATTCTTGATGCCAGACTTGCCGCAGTGGAACAAGAACTGGTACTGCTCCAGCGAATCCCTCTGGTACGACCGGTGGCAGCAGGTTTTGGAAGTGAAGCCCGATTTTGTCCAGATTATCACCTGTGCGTAATTTTTCCGTTGAGGTTTGCTTGGAAACTGATGGAAGAAGGGAACGACTATGGCGAGTCCAGCTACATTTGCGATACTGCGCCATTGCAGATTGTGCAAGGGGCGGAGAAATACACCGCCGAGCATTCGCATACTGCTCTGCGCGCCATACTCCCGTACTTCATTGCCGCATTCAAGGCTGGCTCTCCCGAGATTGATCCTCCCGGAGAGACAGCAGTGGCCTGGTACCGGACGACGCCGACTGGAGCGGGACCTGACGGCGGTAAGATAGTCCCAGTCGCCCTCCTCTTCATTGTCAATCCAGACTCATAAAACGAAACAGGAACTCAATGGGGCCAAGGCGGCTGCGAGTCTGCTACGAAGGGAGCAAGGGATGTCGTTTCCGTTGTAGCTATAACGAAGGGCTCACGCCGCTTGACAGTTGTAATTGGGGACCTCGAATGGTCTTTCGAGACCAAACGCAGGTCGTCCGTGTCGTATTTCGAGGTTCCATTCGACCATGCAACCACAGGCCCTGTGAGGATTACATTGGACGGGAAAACAGTCGAGGGCCCCGCCATTGTAAACGAGTGCTGCCACGGCGAGGTGAGTGTCGCAACATCATGACGTATGGAGCCGACTGCTAACTCTGGGAACTAGGTCGTCTTCAATCATGTAGCAATTAAGATCTAGAAGCGGTGGTGATTGCATGGAAGAAGCTGTAGAAAAATGTTGGGAAAGCCCGGGAAATGTCAGATTTAGAGTTCGCGCTGCTCCTGAGTTTGTCTGATGTTGGCACTATCCGAGTTTGTTACCGCTTTTTCGCGTCAGAAACAAGGGGGCGGGTCTGTTTTCCCTTTCAAGATGCAATTAATATACTTATCTCCGTTGCAAATTAGAGTTGGATCGTCTGGCACACCTTAGCACCGTGACCTTGTGTTGACAATGAGAGGTGTGAAGAGGCAGCGCTGACCCTAACCCTCAATCTCGAATCGCGCCCGCCGCAACCCGAACCAGATCGGTTAATTTCGGGACAACCCCTGCCCCTCCGGCAAGCGCCATTCAACGACGTCACAAAGCTCTCGACCCAGCCGATCCCTCCAACTCGAGTCCGCGCCATGATACCCACTGGCCCGGATTCACGACGACCCATGAAAACCACCCCGTCGCATCACCACCGAGAATGCCTCTGAGCAGTACCAATATCCCTCCCCAATTCGAACTCTCATCCAGCCCTCTCCACCCCGGCGCGACGCCATGAGACTGGCCCTCGCTGTGGGCCGCCTCTCCTGCCGCCTCACGGAATCCGCATCTTTGCCATCTCTCACCCGCCTCGGGCGCAACACCTCCAGGACACCCCTCTGGTGTCCCTCCGGACGCACCCGCGTCGCGTCCTCGCCATTCTCTACCCGGGCAGCTGTGGCACGCTCCCAGCCAAAACAATGGCGCTCCTCCTCCGGTGGTCGCAACGGGTCGCGCATCCTGCTGATGGCGGGCGCCAATGGGGCGCTGGCCACGGCGGCGTTTGTGCGGCTTTCCGAGGAGGAGAATAATGGGCCGGAGGACACGGCGGAGAGGCGGATGCTGGAGGTGTCGCGGAAGGAGATCAAGAAGGAGGTGGATGAGAATGATACGGGGCTTACGAGAATAAGGCACCAGGTGGTGCTATTTTTGGATGTGTATATCTGGGAGCCAGTGTGTACGGGGGTGAGGTTCTTGCAGTTGGTGGTGATTTTCGTGCCGGTTATCTTGGCCGTGCCGGCGATGTGGATTGGGAGAAGGCAGCCTGAGAGGGACAATGAGCGGACGGGGACGCTGTGGTGGTACAACTTCTTGGTCAAGGCTATGGAGTGGGCTGGCCCGGCTTTTATTAAGGTATGCATGTCTATGGGTTGTTGTCGGAGGGTTTCAGGGCTAACAAGATGTGTGTAGCTTGGGCAATGGGCGGCCTCGAGGTCTGATATTTTCCCGACGGAGATGTGCGAAATCATGTCTAAGCTCCATGCGGATGCCCCGGCACATTCTCTCCATGCGACAAAGCGGATTGTCCGGGCTGCTTTTGATGGGCGTCGCTTCGAAGATATTTTTGAAGAGTTTGACGAGAAGCCTCTGGGCGTCGGAGCGATTGCGCAGGTCTACCGGGCGAAGCTGAAGCCGGACCTTGCAGTGCCCGGCGACATTGACGTTCTTGATCCGCAGACCGACCTCCGCCAAAACGTCCGGAAGAATGTCGGAAGCGTCTTCAAGGCCTCGCCAAAGCGCGTCCCGTCGTCCTATGTTGCCGTCAAGGTCCTTCATCCTGGTGTGGAACGGACCGTGCGTCGCGACCTCCGGATCATGTGGTTCTTTGCCTCAGCGCTGAACGCGATACCAACGATAGAATGGCTCTCTCTACCGGATGAAGTCGAGCAGTTTGGGGAAATGATGAAGCTGCAGCTGGATCTCCGCATCGAGGCAGCGAATCTCTCCAAGTTTCGCAAGAACTTCAAGGACCGGCCAACCGCATGGTTTCCCTTCCCCTATACTGAGTTCAGCACCAGAAATGTGCTGGTTGAGGAATTCGCCCAAGGCATACCGCTTGCTGATTTCATCACAAACGGAGGTGGGGTCTTTCAGCAAGATATCGCATCGGAGGGGCTCGATGCGTTTCTTCGTATGCTGCTGTTGGACAACTTCGTCCACGCAGACTTGCATCCTGGAAATATCATGGTGCGGTTCTACCAGGCGGATCACCCCACCATCCGCTTCCGTCGCAAGACCGAGGAACATCCAGAGGAGAAGCATGATGTGACCGAGGAGGTTCTCTCACGGTTGCGGCCGTTCCGTAACAAGGAAGACCTCTGGAATGCTGAACTGTCTAAGATCGATCGCGAGGGATTCCGGCCGCAGCTGATCTTCATTGACACTGGCCTTGTGACAGAACTCAACGCCACAAACAGGCAGAACTTCCTGGATCTTTTCCGCGCTGTTGCTGAGTTCGACGGCTACAAGGCAGGGCATCTCATGTGTGAGCGGTGCCGCCAACCAGATGCGGTCCTTGACAAGGAAATATTTGCCTTGAAGATGCAGCACCTGGTTCTGGGCGTCAAGAGCCGGACGCTTGCACTTGGGAATGTCAAGATCGGCGACATCCTACAGGAAGTTTTGACCATGGTTCGGCAGCACCATGTCCGACTGGAGGGCGATTTTGTGAATGTGGTCATCAGCATCCTCCTGCTTGAGGGGATAGGTCGCACGCTCAACCCTGATGTGGATCTGCTGAGCAGCTCGCTGCCCATTCTAAGGCAAATGGGTGCTCAGAGCGGAAAGGAAATGGTGAGAGGGGGAGACTTCTCCATGCTGGTGGTGTGGTTGGGGCTTGAGACGAGGAGGTTCATGCAAGCCAGTATTGAAGACGTAAGTCCTGTGATTCTCATAATTGCGCTGAACCGCTGCTAACGATCATCTTCTAGGTTGAGCGCTGCGTCAAGTACGATCTCCTTTCCCCCAATGTGTAATACTTGTATATAATGAGGCGACGGTGGTAGGAATCACCGTGACATGGATAGACTGGTGAGAGGGGTTCAAGGCAATGGTGCGAAGAGACGAAGTTCCCGTTGAAGCCTGGTCTGCGGATAGAAACCATACACTCGCGACGAAAGCTCGCAATAAAGCATCAGTAACTTGTAGATTATTACAAAAAATATTGTCATTGACCATTGACCAACAAGACATTCTGAACCTGGCAATGCCGAGCCGTCCTCCTGGGGTGGGGCTTGGCGCTGGCTAGAAAAATAAAAATGCGCGTCATCCCGGCTGGTTCCGCGCGACATTGCCACCGTGTACCGCGGAACTTTATGCGGCTGGGATTTTTTCTTATCTTGAATCGAATCGAACTGCCAATCCGCCTCGTCTCGACGACATCTTTGGCGGTCTCTACTGAGCTACGATACGAGTTTCTCCTCCAATTCGTTTGACCACAAAGTCGCAGCAATGGGCTGGTTCTGGGCCGACACCACATCCCCCGGAGCATCTGCATCTGCAGCCCCGACGTCAAGACCTGCGCACGGCAATGGAGATGGCACGCCTCCTGTAAGTCTGTCCACGCGATTACCCCCAACCTACTCTAACCGCATCCCGCCATTAGCCTAGTTGTCCGATGCACAAGCGCACCGCTGAAGCGCTGAACCCCTTAGCATGCAAGCGGCCAACAGACTCCGCAGCAGCCGCGACAACACCACCGTCATCCTGCCCCGTCCCGCACGGCGACAAGGCAGAACCAGAACGCTCGACGCTCTCTAAGCTCAACCCCCTTAACTACATGTTCTCCTCTATCTCCCAGGCGCCCGCCCCCGACCAGACATACGCGCTGCCGACAACCCGAGACGAATCCACGATCCCTAAGGGCAGCGGCGACGGAAACTGGGAATACCCCTCCCCGCAGCAGATGTACAACGCGCTGCTGCGCAAGGGACATACGGATACGGACATCACGGCTGTCGAGAGCATGGTGTCTATACACAATTTCCTCAATGAGGGCGCCTGGGCGGAGATCATCGAGTGGGAGCGGAGGTTTGGAAAGGGGCTGAAGAGGGGGTGGGAGGTCACCAAGAAGGGCGAGGAGAACTCGGCGATGGCGCTGAGAAGGTTGGAGGCGCAGGAGGGGGGGCTGGAGCAGCCGACTTTGATTCGCTTCCAGGGGAGGCCGCAGGATATGACGCCCAAGGCAGCGATGCTCCAGATGATGGGGTGGTTGTACCCGTCGAAGTTTGCGTAAGTGTGGTTGTGGTTGAATGGGGGTGTTTTGGAAGGGAAATGATGCTAACTGTGACTTTAGGACGGAGCCCCCATTCGATCGCCACGATTGGTTCGTCTCGCGCAAGATTGATGGCGAGCCAAAGGAGGTGCGGTATGTCATTGACTACTATGAGGGCCCTACTGAGGAGACTGGCGAGCCTGTATTCTTCCTGGATGTCCGACCCGCCATGACGCCTACCGGTGCTGTCGAGCGGTTGATGCGATGGGGTGGGGACATCTGGTGGAAGGGTTCTGGCGGAGAGGTCCGCGAGGCCAATAATGCAAACGCGAACGCGAGCAAGCGGAATTAACGACCGCAGTGGTAATGACTTGAACTAGACTTGTATCGTAATGCCGGGGTTGGGAAAGGGATTTGCGTCATACACGGGTGGCGTACCACGGGATATAGGGCTTGGGGGGTTGCTTCCGAGCGTTTTACTTCGGCTGTATTGTTAGTTCCCCGCTCTAAGATAATCATATGTACTTTGTACGCTGTGAGATAAACGCCGGTGGAACACATGGCACCCGGGATGGAACTTCATAGGTCGCCAAGTTGTCCGACATGACATGGGCGCTTGCTCCGTCCTGAGGTGGACCGTGGAGGTCGAATGATATTTGAAGCCAAATCATGAGAACCGTTAAGGTGTGTAATTTCGACCAGTTCACTCTAAAGATACATTTTCAATTGCCAACCACCTGTCCGAGAGCCAGATCTCTTACGAAGTCCCTTCCGGACGAACTCTACAGGGGTCTCGGCTGAAAGACAGGGCGGCGTTTGCAGCTGGCAGGGGTGGGTCCAACCTTGATTGTGCTCGGACCGCCAGCTGTGAGCTCAGCTCCAGATGCAGAACTTTCTGCCGAAGCGCTTCTTTGTCAGCTCTGCAGAGGCAGCAGCAAGCAACCGTCCCACCTGACCTCCTTTAACGCCCTGCCCTCCCTCCTGGGATCTCTGCTCCTCAATTCTTCCCGAGGTAAATGGCAATGACAGCAATCGCCAGCGACGCCAATTCTGACAGCGCTGCCTTCGTCCGCTTGCACATCAGCCCTCTGGACCCCGATCTGCTCACGGTTGTCCTCTCGTCGACGCTCCTCCCCAAAGCTCGCAACATCTCGTACCACTCGCTGGAGAACTTTCCCGAGAAACGGTACGGCTTTCTCGATCTCCCAGAAGAAGACGCCGACAAAGTAAAGCGGAAACTCAGCGGCGCCGTTGTCAAAGGCTTCAAGATCCGTGTCGAGCGCGCGAGGCCAGAATCGATCCCTGCCCCACTAGGCGAAGAAGCGATGGCGAAGAACAAGGAGAAGAAGGCGCAGGACGGCGGTCAGATCGACGCCGCGAAGCCCAAGAAGAGGAAGCGCACCGAGGAGAAGGACATTGTGGGCGTTGTTCTCGAGGAGGGGCGCCAGGTCAAGCGCGGCTGGACGACGGTGGAGGAACCCAAGGACAAGAAAGCGCGCAAGGATAAGCGCGACAAGAAGAAGGGCGAGGAGGGCGAGAAGGGTGACAAGAAGGACAAAAAGGACAAGAAAGAGAAGAAGCAGCGAGTCAAGTCAAAGTACACCGAGCATGAGGAATGTCTCATCAAGACCATTCTTCCCAAGACCTCCTCCACATCGGCTGACGCCACTGACACAACTTCAAAGCGGAAGAAGAAGTCGCGCGAGGTTGTGGTGCACGAGTTTGAGAACACGACAAAGTTTCCGACTTTCCTGAAGGTCGCGGCAACATCTGGTCGGCCAAAAGCTCCGCTTGAGTTTGTGGAGGGGAAGGGATGGGTTGATGAGAGCGGCGAGGTCGTCGACTCCTCGAAAACCAAGTCAAAGGCGCCGAAGGCCTCGGTTTTCTTACCAAGCAAGCCCAAGAAGGTTCAGACACCGGTGTCGGACGACAGTAGCGACAGCAGTGCGTCGGAAAGTGGTGCGGATGAATCTTCTGACGATGAGATTGAAGAGTCTCGCATCATTGAGGAGAGTGCGGCTACGCCTGAACCTGTTGAGGCGGAGGACGAAGCATCCCCAGCCGCTTCTCCCGCCTTGTCCAAATCCGAACTTGCCAGGCCGAAGTCTTCTAGCTCCATCCGGAACCTGACCATCCAGATTCCCCCTGCAACACCGCCAAAGGACGCGAAGGTGCATCCGCTCGAGGCACTCTACAAACGCCCGGCGCCAGCAGATGGAGAAGAGGCCCCAGTGCCCGCTGATGCCAACGCGTTCAGCTTCTTTAACAATGCCGATAACGCCGATGTCGACGAGGAAATGGATGGGGCTCATCTTGAGGTGCATGCACCAATGACGCCGTTTTCCCGCCAGGATGTTGAGACGCGCGGCGTTAGGAGCGCTGCGCCAACCCCCGACACCGCACACCCGCAACGTCGGTTCAAGCCCTGGGAGCAGGACGAAGATGACATCAACGAGGATGATGATGAAGACGATAGTAGCAATGGAAAGGAGGACGAGCTTGATGGTCTCAGCGACACCGCGGCAGACGCTACCGGAAGCTCTGAGGCGTCAAAGAGTGATTTCCAAAAATGGTTCTGGGAGAACCGTGGAAACATCAACCGTTCTTGGCGGAAGAGGAGGAAGACAGTCGGGAAGGAGAAGAGATATCGGGAGAACAGAGCGCGCATGTCGCGCGCTATTTGATAACTTCACGCAGATAGGTCTTTTGACGTTTGTTCCGCCTGCATCCCAGCGGATGCAGTGCCGATTCATGCCATTCATCCATTCATAATTCCTGCATCGTATAACTTCATTTTTATCGTGAGGCCCTTCGTGGCCGGCCTGCGGGCCAAAACAAAAACCCACAGTCAATCCAGGCGCCGCCCCATCCCATCCCTCCTCGCCCTCCCAAATTATTTCTGGCCAGGCCAGACCCAATCCTCCTCCGCCCAGACAAATCCAGAGGCTGGTGCGTCCTCTTGCAAACCAAATCCGCCTGCCGGCAGTGCCCAGCTCTCCCACCCAACTGCTTCCCCCACCACATTATACACAGTCCGGCCGGGCTTGCCGAGTCCACGACCCGCGAAAGGCTTGGTGCGGTCGGTCAGGCGGCGGGGTGGCCGAGTCCACGGCCCGCGAAAAGCTTGGTATCGTCAACGAGGCTGGGGGTGGCTAAGTCCATGGCCCCACGAAAGCTTGGTATCGTCGGTCAGGCGGCGGGGTGGCCGAGTCCACGGCCCGCAAAAGCCTGGTGCTGTCGGTCGGAGCGGCGGGATGGCCAAGTCCATGGCCCGCGAAAGCCTTGGTATCATCGGTCGGGGGCGGGGGGGTGCCGAGTCCACGGCTGACGAAGCCTATGTCAACACTGTGCCAGCCAAGCCTGGATGAAGGCTGGCTGGCCGAGCCCACCGAAACCACACCACCAAAGCACACCCCCCTGGCCTACGACGACGGGAGGTCGTCGCCCAGCGAGCTGAAGGGCAGCGGCGTGCTACCCAGCGGCTCGCTGGCGCCGGCACTCGAGACCAGCGAGGCCAGGGACGGCGTCCCCACCAACCGACGGACGGCGCCGCGGTCCACGGCCTTGCCCTTGCCCTTGGGCGAAGGGCGCGACGCGCGGCGACCACCACCGCCACCACCACCACCAGCGACGACAGCAGGGCGGCGCGACGGCATAAACACCGCCGGCGGCAACACTGAGCCACTGTCAGTCACGCTGGTGGCCCCCGACCCCAGCGCAGACCATCGTTGGTCCTCGAGCGCGCCGAAGTCGGGCGTGCGCGGGCGGCGGTACTGCCGCACCGCGAGGCCCAACACCAGCAGCGCACCAGCGGTGGCCACACCACCAACAACCAGCGCCACCACCACCACGGTGCCGGTGTGGCCGCCGATCGCAGCCGTGATGGCCGCGACCAGCACCCACGACGCCAGCACCACAATGGCGGCCACCACCACCACCGGACGCAGCGGACGGGGCCCCACAGGCAGCGACGCCCAGTGGTCCACCAGTGGACCGCGGTCGATGCGCAGCCGCGGCCGCATGCTGTACCCCAGCGAGGTGCCGGGGCTGCCTCCCTCTCCCTCTCCCAGCTCGAAGACGCTGGGCGAGGGCAGCGGGGGCGACAGCGATAGGCGGGTGGTGGTGCGGCGACGGGGGGGCGACGACGGCAGGAAGACGCGGCGGCGAGCAGGCGGCGGCAGCACCACGACAGGCGGCGAGAGGAATTCCGAGGGGGGGGTGGGCGTGGCGCCGGCAGGGGTGACGGCCCGGGCGCTCGCCGAACCGAACTCAGCCGTAAGGGGGCTGGGCTCGGCCGGGTAGAGCGCCGGCGAGGGCGT
>Ga0247760_1001824_pt1 | contig 18299 bp, 27 predicted proteins | sample UWRJL171409R4_FD_179936 | JGI IMG/M metagenome (GOLD analysis project Ga0247760, IMG submission 179936) | Plant litter microbial communities from Arlington Agricultural Research Station in Wisconsin, United States - UWRJ-L171-409R-4 | ecosystem: Environmental > Terrestrial > Plant litter >... | reverse complement strand
GAGTGATCGCCCGAGCGGGAGAGGGGACGACGTGATGTGATGATGATCCGATGGCTAAGTATAACACAGGGCAAATCAGGATCCAAGATCCACGGCGGCACAACCATCGCAGGCACCATGGTGCTTGCGCGACTGGCGGGGATCCGCGTGTTTGGCACCGGCGGGCTCGGCGGCGTGCATCGCGGCGGGGAGAACTCGCTGGACATCTCGGCCGACCTGACCGAGATGGGGAGGACGCGCGTGGCTGTCATCAGCGCCGGCTGCAAGGGGTTCCTGGACATCCCGCGGACGCTTGAGTTTCTCGAGACTCAGGGGGCGACGGTGTCAACCTTTGCGGATGGCCGGCAGGGGGATGTTGACTTCCCTGCCTTCTGGGCCCGTGACAGTGGGTCGAAGAGTCCGTTTGTGGTGCAGGATGAGCAGCAGGCGGCGGCGATGATCTTGTCACAGGAGCAGCTCGAGATTGAGTCCGGGTTGTTGTTTGCGAATCCTATTCCAGAAGAGTATGCTATCTCTAGAGCGGATATGGAGGCTGTCATTGATGTTGCGGTCCGTGAGGCTGACGAGCAGGGGTTCTCGGGACATCAGAATACGCCGTATATTCTGAAGAGGATAAGGGAGCTGACAGAGGGACGGAGCGTAACGTCCAACAAGTTCTTGGTGCAGGCGAATGTTGAGCGGGCCGCGAAGGTGGCGGTTGAGCTATCTAAGATGCTCGGTGGTGCGGTCCAACCGGAGAGCGTGTAAGATGGTCTCAGCTGGGGAGGCCGGAGCAAGGATGCTGATGCTGGGATAGTCACAGCATACAGGTTCCTGCGAATATATCGATTCAGAAAGGACTCGCAGAGGAACCTAAACTGAAAGACGAGGTAAACAGCGCAATGTGATTTGATTTCTATTTCCGAGTAGTTGAAACTAACTGAAAGCAGACCGAACACCCAGTGGATGTTCTCGTGGCAGGCTCTGTGGCCCTTGATTTGAGCTGTGACTATTCGGGCGGTGTCACGGCGGGAGGCACAAAGGCTGTCTCGCCGGCCCTTCACACCTCCAACCCATCTTGCATCAACCAGTCTGTTGGAGGCGTCGGTCACAATGTCGCTCTCGCGGCACACAAAGTCAGCGAGGAGGGTAGGGTGAGACTGTGCAGCATGGTTGGCGATGACATGTAGGTTTTATCCTTCCTTCTGTTTGTGATAAGTCCCATCTAATACCGCCTTAGTGCTGGCGCAACCATTCTCTCTTCCGTTGCCGCCTCGGGCCTCGACCCATCATACATCCGCCAACTCGGCCACGAGTACCCCTCTACCCGAACAGCACAATACGTAGCAGTCAACGACGCCCAGAAAAACCTCGTTCTCGCCATGGCCGACATGGCCATCTTCTCCCAGCACTCCTTCCCCACCTACTGGGACTCCGCCGTCGCCGCCGCCCGCCCAAAGTGGCTCGTCGTCGACGGCAACTGGGCCGCCCCCGACATCCACGCATGGATCAAATCCGGCCGCCGCCACGGCGCCAAAACCGCCTTTGAACCCGTCTCCGCCGCGAAATCAGAGCGCCTCTTCTCCCCCCCGGAAAGAGACTCCCCTCCCAAGCTGGGAATCTACCCAAACGCAAGCATCGACCTCGCCACCCCGAACCAGTTTGAGCTCGCGGCGATGTATGCCGCCGCTGCGAAGAACGAATACCTCGAGTACCCCGGGTGGTTCGACGTCATCGACTCCTTCGGCATGCGCGGCGCACGGGAGCGCTTCGTGAGGCTCACCAACATGGAGCTTACCGACCAGGGGATCCCCGTGCAGACGGTCCAGCTGCTGCCGTACATCCCGACCATTATCACCAAGATGGGCGCAAACGGCGCGCTGCTGACGATGATGCTGGGTAGGGATGATCCGAAATTGAAGGACCCGCAGGAGGCGAAGCATATTCTTGTGAGGGCGGAGAACGATCATCCGTATGTGGGCGGCATTTATATGAGGTTGTTTCCGGCCGTGGAGAGGGTCGAGGATGTGGTTAGTGTTAATGGCGTGGGGGATACGTTTCTGGGGGTCACGGTTGCGGGGCTGGCGCAGGGTGGGAGGGTCGAGGAGTTGGTAGATGTTGCGCAGAGGGCGGCGGTGTTGTCGTTGAGGAGTAGGGAGGCGGTGAGTATTGAGCTGGTTGGATTGAGGGGAGTGTTGAGGGGGGTTGTTGGGGGTGGGGAGGGGAGGGGAGGCGAGGTTAGAGGGCTTGGTTGGAGGTTGGATTAACGATGTGTTTGGGCGAGGGATATTCCGCATAGTGAGTTCTTCAAATTGGGATGGGGGGTTATATGTTGTACTTGTAAGGTCGATGTACAGTTACGAAGGTATGTACTAGAGCACATGCTGCCTCTGCCATGTTGTTGTCATGTTAGGCCCCTGCCTTATACGTGGATGGAGTGTTGGCGACGTTGGGTCTGGTGAGCAGCGATGAGGACGATAACCCGGATCTTGAAAACGCCCCCAGCATTGATTGTGAACCAACGGGACAGCACGGCAATTTCCTGTGCAAATTGCCTTTCGGCGAGATTCTTAGGGTGTCTCCTCTTACTCCCTTAGTAGAGCTGCTCGAGGGCATCTGTCCCAATGGAGTCGGTCGTGGCCTGGGCCTCAACATTCCTTTCTCGGGTGAAGCGAAGCCAAGAGACTCGCCTCCAGGGACTCGTGTCTCTTTCCGCAAGCGGGGTCTCTGTGTCAAAGGAGACCGTCACGGTAAATGCAAGAAGCGGAAACACTACATCGAGAATCACCATCGCTGTTCAGCTTGCAAGACAAAGCCTTGCCCATCGACTTGTGTCACCACTTCAACAACTATCACCACATCGACGCTCCCTATTACAGCTACCGCTACCGACACACTCACAACCACCGACACTGCAACCAGCACAGCTACGACGACGGAAACAGCGACAATGACAGACACAGTGACGACCACTGATACTGCGACAGTTACGGATACAGCAACAACAACTGCCACAGCTGCAACCACGGAGACAGCAACAGCCACAACAACAGAAGTATCAACAACCACAACCACGGCAACAGACACGTCAGTAACAACGACTACAGATACATCGATAACAACCGCGACAACTACGACAACAGAAGTATCAATAATTGCAACTACCCCTTCAACTATAGCCCCACGGGCTGTTATCCTCCAACCGCGAGTTGGTATAGCAGCGGCTCGCTACCAGGACCACCGGGGACCCTTTCAATTACCAGTTATTGGAACATATGCAGCTATTTTCTCCTCATTGTATTCGCTGAAATTATCGAGTTGACTACCGCCACGGTCTGTCCTCAGGCTTGCCCTACTAGTTAGGTAGTTTTGGAGATTTCTGGCCAATTGCTCCGTTGGCGATGTCGCCATTTTTCGGTTTCGTGTCTTTTTCGTTTATTTTCTTTATTTGTTTGCGTCCAGGCCCTGGTAGCACTCATCGCCACCTCCATCGCTGTGTTTGGGTTGTTTGTAATTCGAGCAAACATGAATATTTCTCACATGTTTGTTGAGCTGTGTCGAGTCGTTGACATGGGAATGATGCGATGACGACGGGATGCCAAGACGCGCCAAGATGGTCGGCAGGTCTGGATATCACACCCGAAGGAGCTTCCCCGTACCCCAGGTTTCCCCAACACTCCCCTCACACAATCAGCCGCATCTAGCATCTGCCTCGGCTTCACTACCACATGAATGTCGCTTCGATGCGGGGAAGGGGTGAAGGGGGTGGGAATGCCTTGGCAGAGGTCTAGCTTATCAGGAGAATGAAACTACATCATTTCCAGAGATTCCACTGTGTCATAGGCCTTTCTTTCTCTTGGATATTTTATTTCAATACCTACTCACTTGGCTTCTGTTTCAATCTTTGGACACCTCACACATACCAGTCATAAACAAGATACACCCACAGCCGAGTGAAGCGACAGCCAAGATGCCGATGCACAATAGCTTCCTCCCCCGCGAGGGCTTCAAGATGGACACGGTTCTCAAGATCATCCGCAACACAGCCCTCAACCCAGGGCTGGTCCTCCCGCTCATCCTTCTGGCGCGCTTCACCAAGCGCGGCGAGGACCTCTCGATCCTCCACCCCGCGGCCTTCTACCGGCTCAAGGCTCTCCTGGCCGTCGGCACGCTCCGGCTGCTCAACAACTGGTTCTCCGACAAAGTCATGAACAACTGGACTACCGACAAGTACAACTGGTCCAAGGAGATCGTCCTCATCACCGGTGGCGCCGGCGGCATCGGCGGCCACATCGTCCAGCTCCTCTCGGAGCGCGGCATCACCGTCGTGGTCCTCGACATCCAGCCCCTGGCCTTCACGGCCGCCTCCAACGTCCACTACTTCAAGTGCGACATCACCTCCCCCAAGACCATCGCCGCGGTGGCGGCCGAAATCCGCGCCAAGGTCGGCAACCCCACCATCCTCATCAACAACGCCGGCGTCGTCATCGGCAAGTCTATCCTCGACTCCTCCGAGCGCGACATCCGCTTCACCTTCGACGTCAACTCCTTCGCCCACTACTGGACCACCAAGGAGTTCCTCCCCGACATGTGCAAGAACAACCACGGCATGATCGTCACCGTCGCATCCGTGGCCGCCTGGGTCACCGTCCCGAGCATGGTCGACTACGCCGCCTCCAAGGCCGCCGCCTACGCCTTCCACGAGGGCCTGTCCGCCGAACTCCCTACCCGCTACGGCGCAAACAAGGTCCGCACCGTGGTCGTCAACCAGGGCTACACAAAGACGCCCCTCTTCACGGGGTACCACAACGAGACGCCCTTCATCATGCCCGCGCTGGAACCGGAGACCGTTGCCGAGGCGATTGTAAAACAGGTGTTGACCGGGCGCAGTGGCCAGGTCATCTGCCCCGCCATGGGGAATATGCTGCCGAGCCTTGCCGCCATGCCGGCGTGGTATCAGACGAGGTTGAGAATGAAGAATGTTAAGATTATGGAGAAGTTTGCCGGGAGGAAGGTCGTCGAGGATACCGACAAGTTTTATGAGGATAAGGCGGAGAAGGAGGCAAAGGAGGGGGGTGTTGGGGCGAGTACGGTTTTGGTTTGAGCAACCTTTACCCTTTGTTATGTTCCATGTAATCAAATTAGCAAGAGAGGGCGGGGGGAAGGTTGATACCTTCCTGGCTGTTGATGGGAAGCGAGTTCAGCAAGTTGTATACCCACCTACGCACGTCGTAAGGGAAATGTCTGTCTGTCTGGTTGTGGCAGTTGCGTACCTGCCTAAGGTAGCTGAATGCCTCGGTTCACTGGTGTCCTGTGTTTAATGCAGGAAATGATTGTCGCTTGCGGTTGCATTCATGAGGAAGTGATTGAGCGAGCGCTTGTGGCGTGCTATTCTCGATGACCAAAGACCGGGCTGGTGCCTCACCCATACGTGCAGGTAGCCTTTTGCTTTGAAGCTCAATCTGGCCCGCTTGGTGATCGCTTAGATGTTCAGTTGAAAGGTTGATTTCGAACTGGATGCAACTGACTGACCGACTGAAATCAACCAGACGAAAAATATGTCGGTGTGCTCAAGGTGGTTGAAATTGCGCAAACCCGGCATAGGTATTCTGGAAAAGCTTGACATTGTTCCCGCATGTTTTGTAGGCGCAACTGGCCGAGATGTCATGGGTATCGGGCTTGGACGGGGAGGCGTTGGTGGGTATCTACAACGCCGTGCCGGTACACTGCCGACTGTGCTGCCGACTGGAAAGAAGATGTGGTTGATTCGGGTGCGAGAGTTCGGACGAAATTGGTAGCTATATTTATACATATATACGGGTATGTATGGGGTGTCCGCACATGGTGGATTCTGTGCGGTGTTTCGTCGCGGCTCCACAACGTAGTTCCTGGCGCTGCTTCGTGTTTTCCGCACTCTCTGGTATTATTTGCCTAATATGAACTTGAGACAACGTCAAGGTCGTCACTGAAGACTGGCGGCGAATGGCCAAGATCGCGCACTTCTCCTCCCGTTCGCTAAACCTGAACATCTAGAGAGTCGATGATGTTCTCCAAGACCGTGAATATTCCGCTGCGAGTATCTCGAATGCGCAGATCCCTCTGACAGACCCAGCTATCTAGATTCGAGCGAGCTTACCGTGCCAGTCGTCCAAGCCAGTGTCAGCCCGTCCAGGTCAGTGACACCTCCAAGGCATAGAATAGGTAGGTACTCGCCGCGGTTGCGACTCTCGGACCAGCGTAGTTGTGCCACCAAAGTACACTAACGGGTGTTTTGGATATTCGCTACACAAATAGGCCAGTGATGCAGACCCAGCTATAAGTAGGCATGAACTTCGTTGGGACTTGGCAAGCAGCTAGAGGAACACCAACCTGTAGCCCGCCGGGCTCGATCACCCTGTAATTTACCAGGGGCGAGCCTTTGGCTTTCTTCGAATTCGCTCCGCGATCCATGAGGTCACTATGACGCATCTTCGCTGTGTGTAGCCTCGTCTCACCGATTGTTTGTTTGTCTAGCAGGCCCGAGAGCCGGCGATGAGACAGCATGTCAAGCGGGCCTCGATGACAAACCACTTGTCATCGGCCGAGTGGCTCTCTGCGACCGGTACCTCCTCACGGTTAGCGATGCCTCATACTCGATAGTCTTCATAGCCGACAGCCCAGACACAGCATCCAGTCCGGTTCGTGGTCAGCCTGCATCATACGTAGTCGCAGGCCGAGTTCCCTTCACCGCCAACACCCAGATATCGCGGCCCGCCTCGCACCCGAATCAAACCCAGGCCTCGCGAATCTACCCTCAGATTCGCGGCCCCGAAACACGGCTCAAAAGTCACGCGCCCCAAGAACACGCGAAGCGGGAGTGGCCGAGAAATGCAGGTACGCCACCACATTCCCCAGCTTGCACCCTGACCGCTCATATCAAAAATCGTCCCAACATATGAAGCTTTTTTAATTCACTCTGCAAATCCAAACCACCTCCTGTGTATGACTCAGAGATAAGCTGTTGCAGAAGGCTGGGAGTGAATGAGTCTGACGTGTACGAGAAGCTAAAGTCCGACGGATAGGTGTAACAACAATAAAATAGCCCCTAATCGCGTAGAGTGTGTGAATAGGTTGTCATTAAACAAATAGGGCAACAAGATGTTGTTCAAGTGACTGGAAACCAGGTATCTGACGTATTATAAGATCAGACGTTTCTTCTTGAGAGGTTATCTCAACAGAATCATTAGAACCTGAAAAAGATGGTGGAAATGCTAGCTAAATTCCATCTGAAAGTCCGTCTGATTGGAAGGTACATCAGAGCACAATAGGAGTATTTGGTGAATAGAACTCAATGACTTGTGAGGTTGGAGTCACTCAGAACTTGCTAGTGACTTGGGATGGAATCCCTTCAAGGAATGGATATAAAACTGGTACCGGCAGGGCCAAATGCTTACTTTTGCTTTTGGCATCAACATCGCCGCAGCAACCATCAGGTTTAGCTTGGAGTCCTTTTGATCAATATCCTCCTTATCTTCCACCTTTGAAGGGTTCAGGAGTCTGAGTCTGAAGCCTCAATATGGCAAATATCCTTCTCTCTGCTCTCCACACCCTGGACCATCAAATGGATGACCATTTGACTGGCCTTCACGATGAGAACCCTCATTTTGATAGCCCATTCATTATTGAGAGTGGTGAAGGCTTCAACAACTCTTCTTATGGGAGCTTTTTGGCCCCTCAGCAGCAGAGAAAAGCTGAAAAGGAGGATACCCAAGTCCTGAAGAATGCCCGAAAGACCAAACCTTCAGAAATGAAGGTGATTTTTCCTCAAAAGCAGTAAATGCTTCCAATCTGAAAAGGTAAGCTGACATTGTAGTGTTGAGTGTTGTTTGACTTCAAACTAACCTGAGCCAAACAGACTGCCCTTCATCTCACCTCTGTCTCTGAAGCAAGCAAAAAAAGCAAAAGAAACTCCAGTCCTGAACAACAATACAACAAAACATGAGTAGCGCTATCTCATAATCCTTGAGAAAGCTATAGGTTCAGAAGGCTTCCTCATTTCAGGGGGTTTGTGGGATTTCGGAAGGTTTGAAATGATACAACATCATTTTAAACTTGGGCATCCTTTTTGATGGAGTATTTGTGATATGGGTTGGAGTTTGGGAGGAGGAGGAGAGAGGGAGGGAGAGAGGCAGAAGGGATGATAACATTCTGACCATCACTATCACTGGATGTGCTGGTCTTGATTGAGATCTCGGAGCCTGAATTTTCTTGTCTTGCTTTTTTTTTTCCAGTTATGGCGTTTGGAGGAGATACCCATCAATACATTATTGCTTTTGCAAACCAACTCCTTATTGCAGGGTGAATTAGAAGAAGTGATTGAAGGCAGGTGGATGTGTTGAGGTCGACATGATTATGTCATCTTCAAGTCCGAGGCTCTGGAATGCAACCAAGAGAAACGCTCGGGCGGAAGGTCATGGGCGGCGCATCGAACCATAAACTCGGGAAAACATGCGTAAGAAGAAGGAATCCAACCCGCATAGGGCCATCTCAGACCGCCACATAAATGAGGACTTCCTCATTTGGAGCAGGAATTGGGGGCCGCAGACATCCCAGGGGGAGCGAAGATGCAGATCAAAGAAATGCCATCGCAGACTCACCTGAACAGGCGACCAGAGACGCGGTTGCAGTCCCTTGGCGCGTCGTGGTTGAATGCCGTTGTTGTCTCGAGAACGATCACACAGCATCCGGGGCTTCAGATCACAGCAGTGCTGCTGGATCACAGGGCGCCGAAATGGATGCATCTCCTTGGAAGCAAGATCCCAGCGTCGAGGCGTTGGTGGCGCCGGCTCGAAGGATCCACAGCGGCCAAGCTGACCTGACGTCTTCTGCCCAGGGGTCTAGACACCGTTTGACAAAGGCGTACAGCCAATGGGGCGCCGCGCACTGGGCGCAGATGTGGAGGCGCCTCCCGCCAGTGCGGCGAGATCAGATCATCCTCCGCATTGAATCAGCCCACCCAACATGTCGAGGGGTTCGCGATATCGCATGTACCCGCTGTTGCCATCCCCCACCACCTCAACACCGCGACCTTCTTTCTGCTCGATCCCAAAAGCCCTCTTTCGCGATGCATATCCCCCGCGCCTTCCGCCGAACTTGTCTCCCTTTCATTCAGCTTCGTTGGGATCCATAGCATCGTGGACTGGTTGCGTAAGAACAAGTGTCCCGGCTCGGAGAAGAAAGCTTCCTGCTTCAACAAGGTTGCCCCACACCCCCAAAACCCGCTTGCAGCCGACAAATCCACTGCCACCGCGGTTGGTGCCGTGCCCGACCGACATCACCACTAAAACCCCCACAGTTAGCTTGGTCAGCGTCAAATTCAGGAACAGGAGTTTGTGCATCTCCACGACGCGAGGCCGACGCCCTCTGGGTTGCAATTGGGTGTGCCTCTGTTGTTGTCAAGTGTCAAGCTGTTGCCTTTGGCAGCGCAAACCTTCCAAAAAAGAAAAAGAGGCCCCTTGATCACCACCCGCAGCGCACGCCCCGCTGTGTGGTCAGTATCCCGCCATTTTCATCAACGTTTCGTCCGACCCTTCCAGAGGCCTTATTTCCCCGGCACCTCCTCCAAGATGGCTCCCGCGGTTCTTGAGAAGCCCATGTCGGACCAGCTCAGCGAAGCGCCCATGCAAAACACCGAGTGCGCCGACCGCCTCACGCTGCTCCGAAGCATGCCCGAGGCCGCGATAGAATGCCAGGTCTGCGTGGTGGGCGCGGGACCGGCCGGCCTAATGTTGGGGTGCAACCTGGGTCGCTTTGGCGTTAATGTCGAGGTTGTAGACGACAGGGCGGATCAAACGCCCGTAGGAAGGCAAGTCGTGCAGTGTGCGAGGACGCGCGCAATTGTTGTTGTCTGACAGATTGGAAATAGAGCGGACGGCCTGCAGCCCAAGACGATCGAAACGTTCCGCCAGATGAGATTGGCTGACCCGCTGCTCCAGCGCGGTGTCCGAGTCTACGACATTGCCTTCTGGCGCAGTACCGTCGACGAGCCCCTCCACCGCCTCGGCCGCGAAGTGCATTATCCGCCCGTTATCGACGTGCTCGATCCTTACATTTTGCTTGTGCACCAGGGTATGGTAGAGAGTCTTTTTATCGAAGACTTGAAGAAGAGGAAGGTTGAAGTGCGGAGGAATACCGCCTTCGACTCGTACAGTGTCTGTGACAATAAAGGCGCGCCGCTCCAGATCAACTGTCGGACAAACGTCAACCAGGAACGGAAGTCGATCCTGGCCCAGTACCTCGTCGGCTGTGGGTACCCCAAACTTGCACACCTTGATCGAAACCGCCCAACTGACCGCTTATAGGTGATGGTGCACACTCCAAGGTGCGTAAAAGCATCCCGGAGGCGCGGCCGGTCGGCGTTTCTCAACCGTCTGTATGGGGCGTTCTCGATGGAGAGCTGGACACCGATTTCCCGGATATTTGGTCGAAAACCCTCGTGTATTCGCAAGAATATGGTTCCATCCTCATCATTCCCCGAGAGCGCAACATGACCAGGTTCTACATCGAGCTGAAGACTGGGCCGAAGGGTGACCAGCTCGGCCAGGAGTTTGTCATGCAACGCGCCAAGGACATTATGGCCCCATTCCGTGTTGGGTGGAAGTATATCGAATGGTTTGGACGTTACCAGATTGGCCAGCGTGTCGCAAGCCGCTTTTGCGACAACCATGTGCGAGCTTTCCTCGCAGGAGATGCCAGCCACACACACTCGCCCAAGGCCGCACAGGGCATGAACACGTCGATGCACGATGCTTGGAATATCGCATGGAAGCTCAACCTCAGTGTGCGTGGCCTCGCAAAACAAGCGCTACTTGAGAGTTACGAAGGGGAAAGGAGGAAGATTGCCTTGGATCTGGTCAACTTCGATTATGAGCATGCCAACCAAATCGCTGAAGGCGACGCGATGGCTCTTTCTGAGAATTTTAAGACAAACATCCGTTTTATCTCTGGCATAGGCGCCGAATACGGCGAGAATGCTATCAATATGGTGGAGTCGCAATCCTGGGTTATGGGGGAGGCCAAGCCAGGATGTCTGCTCCCCCCAGCCAAGGTCACCCGATATGTGGACTCCAATCCTGTCGATATTCAGCTGGATATTCCGATGATGGGCCAGTTCCGCATCTACCTGTTGATGTGGGATGTGCACCAGTCACGCATCTTCCTCGACACGTTCTGTGACGCGATCGCCTCGGGCGGTTCGCTCGTCAGCCAGCTGTCCGCCGCGGCGGCTGTCTCGTACGCCAAGCAGCCCCGTCTTCCCATTCCGGAGGATATATATCTCCGTCCAGAACGCTACACGGCTGTCAGCCATCTCTTTACATTTGGTTTAATTAGTGAGTTCTACCATGAAGTTTGCGATGGCCAATGCTAACCGTTCTCAGCTACTATGCCTAAAAGTGATATTGAGGTCACAGACCTACCGCCCTTGCTACAGGACAGTCGCTGGACCTTTTATCTCGACGACATCCCCGAGCAAGACACACGCGGATCGCTGTGCACTAACAAATGGCTCGGTAGCCTCGGGCCGGGCGAGGTGGCCATCGTCAACGTTCGTCCTGACGGTTATGTTGGCTCTATCGGGCGGTGGGACTCAAGTGTTGATGATGCCGGTGAGGAAGCGGCCAAGTGGCTTGACACATACTACGATAGGTTTTTGCAAGTGCCGGAAACGGCCGCGTAACATTGTCATGTTGGGAACTATGTTGGGAAAAAGAGTTGAGATCAGAGTGCTATAAGGCAGCGCCAACCCAGAGAGGGAGAGAGCGAATGCTTGTCTGGGAAATGCTGGGTGCAAAATGCGTGCTAGGGGGTATATACCTACCTTTTTACTGGCGGACGAAAAATGGGCGCCATGGAGTCAATCATGCATTTTATTTTACCAGCTGTACACGATATCCTATGAAAACGACGGGGTTATTTTCTCTTTTGGGAATAGTATGAGGCAACGCATTCATCAGGCGCGTCATGATCATGGAGCTGCTTTTTAGTGAGGTTATCTGTGTAGTATTGTTAGCCGGTTGCAGCGTTGGCTCGAAATTAAAATCCGTTCAATCTCGGAAGTGTTGTCAATCAACTGAAGATAGTGCTTGTAATGTTAATTTCCCGAATTTGAAGTTTTGCAGGTGTGATACCAGGGGGGTCCGCGGCGGAGAGTATGTAATACTTTGGAATGCGAAACATGTTTCCAAGACATTTGTTTGTGTGAGGGCGAGACATACGTTATAAAGTTCAGGACACGCGGGTATTTCGATTATCATACAATGTACATACACTGGACGCTTGAGTTTCACAATGCGAGGGTAGGTAAACCTCCTCAGAACTAGAACCGTACAACGGTAACAAACCCCTTCTCATCCTCTCCCACAATCCACCGCTCATCCCCCGCTATATGACCCTTGGCCATCAGTTCCCCCCACATCGAGTCAAAGAACTGGACCTCTCCGCTCCGCGAGGCAGCGGCAGCTTGCAAATCGTTCTTCTTTTTCCCGGACGCGGCATTTCCGAGGCTCTTCCTCCGGCTTCTTGGAGGGTCATCGTCATCTGCAGCCCGTGTGGCCCCCTTAACGGAGATCATGCCAGGCTGCACATGAACTGATAATGTCTCGAGCATGAAGCAATGGCGTGCTGAGATTCTGACGCCGGCGTCGACGTCAAATACTTCGGAGACAGTGAGATATGGGAATTCTTCGTGTCGCCAGCACGGGGCAAAGCGCTCTGACGGGCCGGGTGTCCATGGCCAGGCGGCAGGGGTATTGTGCGGGTGGGAGGGTGTGGTGGTATTTTCAGAGAGGTCGGAGGCTATGGACGGCGTGGCGGTGGTGTTCGTGGGAGTTGATAGGCGTCGGCAGAAGCACATGGTGATGTCACCGTCGGCACCGCTGCGGTAGATATCAGCCAATATTCTTCTTTTTAGGATGTTTCTTTTCTTCATGTCCGAGGAGCAGCGGCTGTCTCGGGCTCCCGACACAATAGGGAAGAGGGCAGAACGAAAAGAAACCATATCTTTTGAGTACTCACCATTCGTCAACCCAGACGGGCCCGTAGACAGGGCCGTCTACTATCGTCAAGATGTCATGCGGCCGAGGGCTGGTATCATCAGAAGGCTGAGCGGCTCTATTGGGTTTGCCGTGGGCTTCCGGGTTGGGGATAATAGGGATACCGGTGCAGCGGACGACGTGCACGCGTGGAGGATTGAGTGAACTGTGTTGGCCGTCAGCCCAGCGGTGCTCTTCCTCTATCACGTATAAGTTGCGGTCGTCCAATGTGATGTTCCGGAGTTGTGGCGTTGCGCGCTGGCGTAGACCGTAAAAATCCAACTCACGCCATGCCATACGCCTGATGACCTGCGGTCCCGCCGTGGCTATGGCGAGGGATGATCCGCTGGGAGTTTTGTGGTCTGCAACAATAGACTCAGCCGACCCTGATACCCTTACACTCGGCACACCGCCCCAACCGCTCCACAAACCAGTTGGTGTGGTCTGGGCCCGGGCCGGGGAAGGCCGTTGATACCCCCTGGGATCGTCCGACGGCCGATACGAGCTAGGGGACGAGATATCCCACACGGCCAGTTGCTCGATGGGGTCATCTTGGTAGAGCGACCGGTTGGGCTGCCAGAAGTATACAGCGTAATAGTTCGATGTGTGGGCAGAAAAGAATCGGTCACTCCGATTCAGGGGTAAACCGAGGAAGTGTAGTTTCCACTCGGAGCGGAACGTTACCGCCCATGTCCAACTGTCAGTGGTACTTCCTGTAGGCGGAGGGGTCTTGGACACATCGAAGGAAGTCACGAAGTGTCGGTGGACAACCTCTCTGTCATCTGTGGTGAATATCAGCTGACGGTTACCGTTTTAGGGCATTTCTCCATGTCTCATACTCAGTTGGTGATCTGTGGTGGGTATCAGCGAATACTCTCGATTTGAGACAAGCGGAAGAGGGGCAAAACAAGAAGAAATCTTCGACTAGGTACTTACACGGCAGGGCCTCGGCCCACTCGAACAAAAGAACGCCTTCAGCAAGCCGGACACGTCTAATGTGCTTTTGACGAACGTCGAACGGAACGGGAACCTGGTTACTGGTCTGCAGATCGAAAATCTGGTAAACATATCCGTCGCACTGATTTGTATCGGCCCGGATAGCCTCTGCTGGATACACCAAAACCGAGTCCTTTTGGCTGTACGACCAGACGGGGTCAGGATAATGGAAGTTTGCTGTTTTTGATTCGAGGCGGAGGAAACGGTTCCACGTCGCAACTCCAAGGAAGGAGAAAGAAACGCCGGCCTGGGTCGAAATTGCGAGCTCAAGCTTCTCTACCGAGCGAGGTTGGGCAGCGCCGAGATTGTAGTATCGCCGAGCCACGTCGCAAAATGTAGTTGCCCACCCTCCTGAGTTGCTGCGCGGGCTGTTCGCGAGCAGTCGCATCTCACGGCATCTTGGAAAGTTCCCTCTCATAAGAAGCAGTGAGATGTCGTTGTCGGTGAAGGCGGCAAACCATTGACGGGACACCGACCGACAGAGGACGCAGGTCTTGGGCGAGAGGTAAGAGATTACAAGAAGGAAGAGGTCGTGTGGCAGTTCTGTGATGTCCCTCATCGTCACCAAGGGCTGAATGAAACTGTGCTATGCTATTAGGTTTATGGGAGCTGGTGTCAAGAGATGTCAAGAGCTGGTTGAATGTGCAAATATTGTGATTGATTTGACTGTCCAGAGTATGGCATCTAGGGAGCGGACAAATTCGCGCGGATGTTGTTTCACAACGGCCATTGGTCCCGTTGGGGCTTGGCAGGTGACGACTCGCTTTCAGACGGTTTCGGTATCACGAGAACCTCGTGTATTCTTGGCTGTCTACGCTCGAGTCAAAATTCTTCTGGGGCCAAATCTTGGACGTAAAGTTTCAAGCTGGAGTCTTGGAGCTCAACTTCAAAGGTTCCTGGACCAGGTGTGCAGTTGCTCCTGTAAAGGGTGGGCTAGCATAGCAGGTGCCACCCACTCCTTGTTCGACAATCGACGACAAGATCGGGGGTTGGCCAGAAAAGGCAGGTGCGGTTGCACAAGAACGATCCCCAGCTTCGAGAAGAAGAAGCCAAGCAATGGCCTGCAGCTGAGACCTTGCTCATTGGAACTGCGACTTCTTCAACCACCAGTTCTTCTATTGCTTACACTTTTATTTCGACGCTCGTTGGTGCTGGCTGCTCGAAAAGCGCATGGCCTACCCCACTCTTTCACCGCTGAATCGTCGGAAAGTATCGAGAGACCTACAACAACCTTAGACCCCCCCAAGCGGTTATCACCTAGTGTGGAAGGATTGATGACCAATATGTGTGCATCGGGTTACGTAGGCAGTCTTACCAATGAAGCCTGACGACCCAGACAGCTTGTCGGTGCGGCTTGGCCGCGGCCTGAATGGGATACATCAGGTACGGAGTTCCCAGCTACCGTCTTGACGAGGCGCATCGATGCACATCGATGGCTTCTGAAAGAAGAATCGGTGTCAATCGATGTGACGTGCAGAGCCAAGGACGGGTGCCAAGGACCCTGCGGGCCAGCCCTGTGGAGGGAAGCGAAGCTCATGAGCTTGATTTTGGCTTTGATTCAAGAAACAGAAACGAAATAACGAAACACCCTGACAAGCCTCCCAATTTGCATTATCAACCGCAAGCGGTGTGACATTTCATGCGAAGAGCCTGACAGCTGCATCAGTCCTCCAGCCACCTCTCCCTCCCACTCCTACCTCGTCCTCCCACGCTCAAAGGCGGGGTGCTCAGGGATGGAGGCCGCGGCAGCCGGTTGCCGGCGTCCGGGCTGCTGATAACGAGTACACTGCTGCGGTCTCAGATCGCAACAATCGTGGAGGACGAGAGTGTCGCTGTCAGTGTGGCTGTGGCCGGCCGCGCCAGTATCGCAAGGTGTGGATCTGCAGGACTAGCGTCTCAGGGTCCCACGAAGCCCACGACGGGAGTTGGCTGGCGCGCAGCATGGTGTTTTCCAGGAGCCAGGGAGCAAGGCACGACGCATGGTCCGAGGTTGTGAGGGGGTCTCACGGTCGCCCCTCTCGGTTGGATTGGGTCCACGGTCCGCTGGGGACCTGGGGGGCCGTCAGAGCTTTGTGTCCGCCGCCAGAAACGACCTGACATTTCCTTTCTCCTCTTGGCAACCTACCTTGCAGCCAGCCTACAGCCTTGGCACCCATGCATTCGAGGTGAAAGCGCCCGCAATCCACGAATTCTTGGCTTTCCATATTGATCCTCACGGCACTCGAACCCTCCAGTATCCTCGTCCGTGTGCGCAGCCCGCCTACTGGATCTCGCAACGACCGGCCCTGCCTGCGTCGCATGGGATGGGAGGCAAGAGTCAGACCGGCTGTCCCGCACACCATTTTGCACAGTCCAGACGTGTGGAAATACCCGGACACTCGACCAACTGAAGCACCCACTTCTTCCTGACACGGTCCGACACGCCTTCGCAAACACAATCGCCAACGCCATCGCCGACGACTGCGCAGCACCGGTTGTGGGCCCTTGCAGCGAGCATAGATGGGCCCCTACCAGAAGACCACCGAGAACAGCGCCGCCGCATCAGCCCCCGCGTCATCGTCAACAACGTCCGTGTCGCTGGAGGAGCCCTCGGCGAGCCGATCATTTTTCTCGCGCTTCAGCTTGCCCCTCCGGTCGCGTGCGCGCAACGTTGCCGACTTTCACATCCGTCCCGCCGACCCTCATCGAAAATACTCTGCGGGGGAGCATGTGCAGGGCGCCGTCATCCTAACCGTGGTCAAACCGGTCCGCATCACCCACCTCACCGTGTCGCTGCATGGCTACGTTCGCGTCTACAAGAGCCCAAACGGCTCCGCGAACGAGCCAATAATCAATCCGGCGGAGGTTCCGTCAGTCATCGGCCGCGCCGCACGATCGAGGCACGCGGGCCATGGCTACGCGTCGTTGTTTCAGGACGAGCAGGTACTCAGCTCGGACGGGAGGCTGGAGCCGGGCAGATATGAATTCAATTTCGACCTCCTCTTCCCCGCCAAGGGGCTCCCAAGCAGCATAGATGTATGTGTAGCCCGCAGCTTCTGTTTGTTTCACTGTTGATCTGATTTGCCCAGTTTGAGCGCGGTACCATCTCATACATGATTACCGCCACATTAACGCGCCCAACCTCGATAACGCCGACGACGAGCTGCGAGCGCAAAATCTACCTAGTGGAGAAAGTTGATATCGGGCCAGTGGCTCTGCCCCGAGCGCGCACTATCTATCTCGAGCCCATTTCTAAGCGACCTAAAAAGAAGCGGCCACCTGGCGTGGAAAGGGGACCAGGATCCACGACGTCTGAGACCACCCCGGAGCCCGCATCCGATTTGGATTCTACTCGAGCACACGAGAACTCAACCGAGGGGTCCTTGTCTGTGGTTGGAGAAGACCTGGGACAGGATTCGAGGGCCAACAATGCAAGGAGTCCAGTGCAATCTGATATGCGAAGTATCAGTGGGGACAGTGCCGTGAGCACGGCTTCAGGGCCAACCAGAGGGGCTGATGGGAATAATGCAGGCACATCAAGCTCTTCACCAGGGGGGGCACGCCAACGTCCTATCAAAAAGGAGAGGACGATTACGGCCACTATTGAGCTTCTCCGAGGGGGTTGCCTCGCTGGTGACCTGGTGCCTGTGAAGATATCTGTCCAGCACATACGGCGGATAAAAAGCATGCATGGGGTTATAGTGACTCTCTACAGGCAAGGGCGGATAGATTCGGCGCCAGTGTTACCCGACGTCAAGGAACTAACCAAGGAGGAGGCCAAGAGGTTAGAGAAAGAGGAGTTCTATCCAAAGTCAAAGACGGGACTCGGGGGTCTCTCTCTGTCGTCGGCGGGATCATGCAGTGTATTCCGGAAAGACCTATCCCAGGCTTTCACGCCCCTAATCATCGATCCAGCAACTCTCACAGCCAGCGTTACAACCTCAGTGCGGGTACCCGAAGACGTCTTTCCCACCATCAAAGGTGTTCCCGGCGAGATGATAACGTTCAAATATAATATCGAGGTCATCGTCGACCTCGGAGGCAAACTTGCAAACCAAATCCAGACCAGCAAGCCAGCGGGCACAAGGGTGGGCCCCACAGCAACTCCAGTACTCGTCGGAAATCCTTATGAAGCTGGTGCTGCTACTCTAGCATCTTGGAGTTCGAGTATTATCGATACGGACCGACTCCGCCGTGAGAAGGGCGTCATCTCGGTGATGTTCGAGCTTATCGTCGGGACATTAGACACCAGCCGTTTGCGCGGCAAGAGTCAAC
>Ga0247760_1001823_pt1 | contig 18305 bp, 17 predicted proteins | sample UWRJL171409R4_FD_179936 | JGI IMG/M metagenome (GOLD analysis project Ga0247760, IMG submission 179936) | Plant litter microbial communities from Arlington Agricultural Research Station in Wisconsin, United States - UWRJ-L171-409R-4 | ecosystem: Environmental > Terrestrial > Plant litter >... | reverse complement strand
CATGATGTTCGCGGTGCGCGCGCCTTGCTTGAACACCTTCTCCAGCGCCTCGGTGCTGATCTTGGCGCGCGAGAAGGTGTCGCCCAGCTTGGGCTCGGGCACGATCGCGGCGTTGGGCGCGCCCTTGCAGCAGCGAAAGCCCAAATCGGCGGCCTTGCTCTCGCTGTCCAAAGCGCGGCGCGCGGCGCAGCGATGCTCCGGTCCCGCGGCCCCTGCGGCGGCGCCGCGCAGCAACGCGCGCGCGCCGCTGCCCTCTTTGCTGGGCACTTCGCTGGCCACCCACTCCCGCAGGTTACCGCCCATGCCGAGCACGTCGAAGCCCGAAGCGCACTGTAGCGGCTCGCTCGCGCAGCGCGCTTCCCAAGCGCTGCCGGTTGCGTAGTCGGTGCTGGTTGGGCCTTTGCATGCGCGTTCCCACTCCAGCTCCGTGCACAGCCGCTCACCGCGCTCGGCGCACAGGCGCTTGGCTTCGTCGCGGCTGACGCCGGTGAGCGGCGGGCTCTTGCCGTCGTTCGGATATGGCAGACGATCGATCTGGAACGGCCCGAGCTCGATCGACGTCAGGCGCGGTTCGAGCTCGGGGTTGCGCCCCGGATCGCCCGGGCGGCTACCGACCTTGAAGCTGCCCCCTGGGATCTCGACCCGCTCGTTGGGCAGCGGCTCGGCGACCTTGCGCGCAGGCGGCGCCGCGCTGGCCGCGCTCGCGCTGACCTGGGCCAGCGGCTTTTGGGCCGGGTCTGGCTGCGGCTTCTGGCAGCCAAGCACTGACCCCAACGCAGGGAGCAGAGCGATGAAGGAGCGGCGGACCCGAGGCACGGGCGCGAGCTTCCCCCGGAGTTCCCTGGCCAAGCAAGGTCCTTCGACGGCTTTTTTGGCCCTGATTCGAGCCACTCGCAAAGTTTTGTTAGACTCGCCGCGTGTCGATTGAAGCTTTCTCGCTGACCGTACCCGCGGAGCGTCGCGCGCGCTTCCTCGAGCGCGCGGCGCTCGTCGCTGAGCGGGCCCGCGCCCGCCGAGCTTCGGAGCTCGAGCTCGAGCTTTCGCTGCGAGTGCTCTCGGTGCTGTGCGGCGCGGCATCGCCCGGCGAGCGCGGCCAGCACTCATGAGCGCCGTTCGCCTGTCCGGTCGTGTCCTGTACCTGACCGAGGACGCGCAGCTCTTGCGCGCGCAGTTGGCCGGCGAACGGCTGACGTTCGACGCCGCGCGTCCGCTCTTGGCCAGCATTTCCACCGACGAGCTGACGCCCGCCTGGGCCTGCTATTATTACGACCAAACGCTGGCTCGCTATTGTCTGGTCGGCCTGCGTGGCGACGTCGTCTCGCGCGATGCCGTGCGCGAGGGCGGCTTTCAGGTGATCGTCAGCGGACCGAGCAAGGGCTGCGGGAGCTCACGCGAGACTGCGCCGTACGCCGAGCTCGCCTGCGGAGTCGAGGTGGTGTTCGCGCCCAGCTTCGAGAAAATTTACCTGCAAAATTGTCAGAACATTGGGCTCCTGACCAGCACGGATTTCTCGCTCCTCGAGCGCTTGGAGCAAGGTGAGGCGATCGAGCGGAGCGCGTTCGCGAGGCAGCTCTCGCCGATCTCGCGCGCGATCGTCGAAGCGGGCGGCCTGTTTGCGTACAACCGCGCGCGCGCGAGCGGCGCGCAGAAGCCGGAGCTGCCGAGCCACGCGCCGCGGCCGATGACGCTGGCAGAAAAAATCTTGGCGACCCACGCCGTGCGCGATGCACAGCGCGGCGCGCTCGGGCTGCCCGCGGTGGCCCCCGGCGACGCGCTGTTCGCGCGCGCCGATCTGCGCTTCAGCCACGAATACGTGACGCCCATGGCCGATGCCCTGTTTCGCGCCGGTTTTGGCGAAGACGCGCGCGTCGCCGACCCCGACTCGCTGGTGTTGTTTCGAGATCATCTGACCTTCCTCGAGAGCGTGATGCCGGAGAAGCACCGCGCGCTCGGGCTGGTCGAACAATCGCGCGAGCTCGTCTCCGTGCAGCGCGCGTTCGCGCTCCGTCACGGCGTTCGCCTGTTCGGTGAGGTGGAACGCGATGGCAAGGCCGCGGGCAGTGAAGCCATCTGTCACAACAAGGTGATCGAAGATTTGGCGTTGCCCGGCGAGCTCGTGATCGGCACCGATTCCCACACTTGCATGGCGGGCGTGCTCGGCTGCCTGGCCTTTGGCGTCGGCAGCACGGACATGGCCAACGCTTGGCTCACGCGCGACGTGCGCGTGGACGTGCCAGAGAGCGTGCGCGTGGTGCTCAGCGGCGCGCTGAGTCAGGGCGTGTGCGCGAAAGACGTGATGCTGTGCTTGCTCGCCAGGCCCGAGATCAAAGGCGGCGGCGCGGTCGGCAAGGTCTTGGAGTTCTCCGGCCCGGGCCTGGCCGATTTGCCGCTCGGCGAGCGCGCGACACTGACCAACATGGCCGTCGAGGCCGGCGCGTTCACCGGCATCATCGCGGCCGACGAGGTCGTGATCGAGTATTTGATGAGCGCGCGCGGCCTTTCGCGCGAGGCGCTCGCGGCGCGCGTCGTGCTTCCCGACCCAGGCGCACGGTACGCGTTCAGCATCGAGCTGGATCTGAGCCAGGTACCGGTGATGGTGGCGCTGCCCAGCGATCCGCGCAGCGGCATTCCGCTTTCGCGGCTCGAGCAGCAGCACGGCTCGGAGGTGCGTATCGACATCGCTTACGGCGGCTCCTGCACGGGCGGCAAGGCCAGCGATATGGATCTGTATGCGTCGGTGATTCGCGAGGCGCTCGAGCGCGGGCTGCGCGTGGCGCCCGGGGTGCTGTTCTATTTGCAGTTCGGCTCACAGAGCGTGCGTCGCTATGCGGCCGAGCGCGGCTACATCGAGCTCTTCGAACGCGTCGGCGCAAGCTTGCTCGATCCGTCGTGCGGCGCGTGCATTCGCGCGGGGCCCGGGACCTCGAGCTCCGCCGAGCAGATCACGGTCAGCGCCGTGAACCGCAATTTCCCCGGGCGCAGCGGCCCGGGTCGCGTCTACCTGGCGAGCCCGCTGGTAATCGCGGCTAGCGCCATCGCGGGCAAGATTGTCAGCGGACTCGGGCCGTGAGTCGTGCTACTCCGGCGGCAGATGCCAGCGAGCAGCGACTACCAACTCAGTCCGGGAATGTGGGCGCGCCTTGGCTACCAAGTCTTCGACGCCGAGGACGCGGTGGTCGAAACGGGCGAGAGTGAGCTGTGCTGCCTGATCGGGTACGGCGTGCTCTTTCCCGCGCTCGAAGAGAAGCTGGAGGGTTTGGCGCAGGGCTCCCAGCGCACGGTGCTGCTCCGTCCGGAGCAAGCCTTCGGTCTGCGCAGCCCGGACGCCCAGGTCGAGGTCGACCGCGCTGACTTTCCGGAAGATGTCGCAGCCGGAGACTGTTACGAGGCGGAAGATGAGGACGGTCGCCCAGTGCTGCTGCAAGTGTTGGACGTGACGGAGGAAGGGGTGCTGGTCGACAGCAACCACCCGCTCGCCGGGCAGACCCTGCGTTTCGAGGTCGAGGCCCGGGAGGTCCGACCGGCCACGGAAGCGGAGCTGGAGGAGGCGGAATTGCGGATTCTGGCCGAAGATCCAGACCCGCAACCACTGATTACGCCTGAGAGCTTGCTTCGGGGGCCATCCCGGCGCTAGGAAAGGCCCCCGAGGGTCGTGGCCGACGGGCCGATGACCCGAACTACTTTTCGGATCCGATTGGGATCCGAGCTGACTGACACGGAGAGCTCATGCCGATTCCCGAGAATTTCAAGTACGACGTACGCGTGCGCGAGCGCATGCTCAAGCGCGGTTTGCTCACCGAGAGTGAACTGAGCAAGCACGTGGATGCGTTGACTGACGTGACCGACCAAGTGGTCGAGGTCGAGCTCAAGCAGCCCGCCCTGGTCAAAGAGTCCGAGCGCGTCGAGCGCGTGGTGTCTCGCTCTGCACCGCGTCCGATCCTCCCGCACGTGCCCGTCGTGCGCTCGCTCGAGAACGAGCTGAACGACATCGACGACGACGAGGACGACGATCTCGACGACGAGGACGACGAGGACGAAGACGACATCAAGGTGAAGGCTGCCGCGAAGGTCGCCGCTGCCGAGAAGGCAGCCGCCGCCGAACCCGCTGCTGCGCCTGCGGTCGTCGCCGAGCCCGCGCCGGAACCGAGCGCGGAGCCGGAAGAGGACGCGGAGAGCGACACGTGAGCCAAGGCCACGGCGAACCCGACTCGAGTTCGGCGTCACAGCCGGACGACTTGCCCGCGATGGACTTCACGACCTTCGTGCTGTCCTTGAGCCACTCGGCTCTGCTGCATCTGGGTGACGCTCCGCATCCGACTGACGGAAAGAGCGAAGTCGATTTGCCGATGGCCCGCCAAACGATCGACCTTTTGGCGCTGATTCAAGAGAAGACCCACGGCAATCTGACGGGGGCCGAAGAGCAAATGCTGACGCAGGCGCTCTACGACCTCCGGCTGCGCTTCGTGGAAGTCTCGCAAAAGCACACGTGACGCGCGGCCGTATCTCTCTCGCGGCGCTGCTCGTGAGCAGCGCGCTGCTCGCGCTCGCGGGTTGCAAGCGGCTGCCTGCCGGGGCGAGCAGCGGCTCGGCGCCGCCGCTGCCATCGGGCGCGCTGCCCGTGACAGCCACGGCGCTGCCCACCGCGTCACCGTTGCCAGCGGCGCTCCCCGGCGCGCGCGCGCCGCAGAGCTTCGCCGATCTCGCAGCCAAGGCCGATCCAGCGGTCGTGTTCGTGAAGACGCTGCAAGAGCGTCGCGGCCTCTCGGGCCGAAGGCGCGTGATCGGGGAGGGCGTCGGGACTGCGTTCGTCTACGACCCCAACGGGCTGATCATCACGAACAACCACGTGATCGACGAGGCCAGCGAGATCCAGGTGATTTTCGGGCGCAAGCGGGCGGTCAAAGCGACCGTCGTGGGCCGCGATCCGCGAACGGACATCGCCGTCTTGCGCGTCGAGGAAAAGAACCTGCCGTACCTGCCGCTGGGCGATTCGGACGCGCTCCGCGTCGGGGATTGGGTGGTCGCGATCGGCAACCCCTTCGCGCTCGCGCACACGGTTTCAGCCGGCATTTTGTCGGCCAAGGGCCGCACGCTCAAAGACGTCAACGGCCTGGACGAATCGGGCTACTACGATTTTCTGCAGACCGACGCCAGCATCAACCCCGGCAACTCCGGTGGCCCGCTGCTCGACATGGCCGGCAATGTCGTGGGCATCAACACGGCCATCCGCGCAAATTCGAACAACATCGGCTTTGCGATCCCGATCAACATGGTCAAGGAGCTGCTGCCGCGTGTGCTGAAGGACGGACACATCAAGCGCAGCGCGATCGGCGTGCACGTCTCCTCGGTGCTGCCGGATGACTTGGAGCGCCTCAAGCTGAGCGACGAGAACGGCGCTTTGGTGCGCGTGATCGTCCCGGGTGGTCCGGCGGATCGCGCCGGGCTGCAGGTCGATGACGTGATCGCGGCGTTCGAGGGCGAGGCGCTCACTGGGCCCGAGCGGCTGCGCTGGGTGGCGAGCTTGGCCGGTGTAGGTAAACCGGTGACCTTGCGTGTCATCCGCGGCGGTCGCACCTTCGACTTGAAGGTCACCTTGGTGGAGCTACCGAACGACTCGGCCCCGCCGCCAGAAGTCGACGGGCCCTAGGCCCGTAGTTGAACGGCATTTTTACCTCTCCCCTGGAAAATAGTGCCATGTGCTCCCGCTTCTTGTCGCTTCGCTGCGCTCCGCTGGGGAGTTGCCGCGCCGCTCGGGCGTACACTGGAGCGTGATGGCGTCGCCGGCTCGCAGTTCCCTGAGCTCCCTCGTGGATGTGGGTGCAATGCCGTCGCAGCCTGAAATTGCGCTGCTCGAGCCGAACACTGATCGAAGTGTCCCAGGGGTGAATAGTCCTGCCGCCGTGGCGTCAAACCGAACGAGCCGAGAGCTCGAAGCGGAGCAGGATCGTGTCCTCATCGAAAGCGCCCAGAAAGGCGATAAACTCGCGTTCAAGCAGCTGGTGCAACGCCACCAGCGGCGTGCCTTCGCGATTGCCCTCGGGCTCCTCCGAGACGAGCAGGATGCTCGTGAGGTCGTTCAAGAGGCGTTTTTACGCGTCCACCGCGGGCTCGATTCCTTTCACGGCGGATCGGCGTTCTTTACTTGGCTGTACCGGATCGTCACCAATCTCTCGATTGACCTCATGCGCAAGCCCGGCCGGCGTGAAGCCGAGCTGGATGAGAGCCGTGAAATCGATGAGGCGGATATCCCACTCCTCAGCCGGATTGACGGCGCGGACCCGCTCGATGTTCTGCGCCGTGCCGAGATTCGAAACAAGCTCGAAGCCGCGCTGGCAGCGCTTCCGGTCTACCATCGCGGTGTCATCGTGATGCGAGAAGTCGAAGGCCTGAGCTACGAAGAGATGGCGGAGGCCATGGGCGTGTCCAAAGGCACGATCATGAGTCGCCTGTTCCACGCTCGTCAAAAGCTGCAGCGCGCGTTGGCCGAGTGCTACGCGGAAGAAGTCGCGCCCAACGTGCGGAGGCAGGCCCCGTGAGCGTCTCGCGCGAACAGCTGATGCGCTATCACGACGGCGATCTGCCCGAGGCCGAAGCGCGCGAGGTGGAAGCGGCGATCGAGCAAGAGCCCGCCCTGCTGGAAGAGCTCGAGGCGTACAGCGAGCTCGGCAGCTTCGTCAGGGCCTGGGATCAGGCGAACGCGGGCAAGCTTGCCTCGTTCGACGTCACGGACAGCGTGCTGGCCGCGCTCGAGCCGCCTCGCGCACGCGTGCACTCCTTGCTGCCGCGGATCGCGACCTGGGTTTCGCTGAGCGCGGCGATCGCCGCCGGCTCGGTGCTCGTCGTGCGCTCCTGGTCGGCCGCGCCGATGGCGCCGCCCGGCGCCGGTTCTGGCGAGAGCGCGGAGCACGGGGAGCTCGCCCCGCCGACCGCCTCGGCCCCCGGACTGGCGGCCGTGCTGGCAGCCGTGGGTGAAGAGCTACCGAAGCTGCCGCCGGCCACGATCGAGTCGGTCGATTTCGGTTCGAACACCGGCGAGGTCTTCGTAGTATCCACGGATTCATCGGAAACCCCCGTGGTCTGGATGCCCGACGACGCGGAGCCCGATGAGGACAATGAGGACAGGTCCGAGTCGTTATGAAGCGTGTCTCGCTTGCGCTGTGTTCGTTGGTCGCCGCACTGACGCTGCCGGCCTACGCCGGTAAGGAGCGAGCAGCGGCGGGCGCGGCCAACGCGCCTAGCGCGGGCAGCGCCGCGCCCGCGCCGTCGGCGCGTCCGGGAGCCGAGCAGCCGTTGCTGGCGGAGGTGCTGATCCTGCACGCCACCAACGAGCAGAAGGGCATCGACCCGCGCATCGGCAAGCTGCCCGAGCTCGGAAAATCTCCCTTTTCCAACTACGACAGCTACCAGGTCTTGGATCGCGCGCGCCTGCCGCTCAAGAAGGACGCGCCGCAGAACCTGAAGCTGCCCAACGGTCGCACGTTGCAGGTGCGCCTACTGGACGAGCTCGGCCCAGATTCCGTGCGCCTGTCTGCGAGCATCAATCGGCCGAGCGGCAAGGAGTTCTTGCCGCTCTTGGAGGTGAAGGCGCACGTCGGCCAGGCCTTCATCGTCGCCGGTCAGAGCCACAAAAAAGGCATTTTGGTGCTCGTCATCCGCGTCGTGAAGTAATGCCCGGCGCCCGTCAAGGGCGCGGTAGCAAGCTCGGCACGACCACGGCCAAGGGCAAGGTCAGAGTGAACACGGTGCCTTCACCGAGCTGACTGCTGGCGTGAATCGTTCCGCCGTGCGCATCCAAGATCCCGCGCACGATCGACAGCCCGAGCCCCGTCCCGCGACCGTCGGTCTTGGTCGTGAAAAAGGGTTCGAAGATCTGCGGCATGTCGTCTTCGGCGATGCCGGTGCCGGTGTCCGCGACCTCGACCGTCAGCGTGTGCTGGGCCGTGTCCGCGTGCATGAAAACTCTGAGCTCGCCGCCGTCGGCGGCCATGGCGTGCGCCGCGTTGGTGAACAGGTTGACGAACACTTGCGTGAGCTGCCCGGCCATCCCGCGCACCGGCGGCAAGCGCTCGTCGAACTCGCGCAGGATTGAGATTTTTGCGCTTTGGAACTCGTGTTCGCAGAAAATGAGCGCTTTTTCCACGACCGCGGGCACACGCACCGTGCCCGGCACATCGGCCGCGGGGCGCGCGTAAGCCACTAGGTCGCGCGAGAAGTTGAGGATGCGGGTCGCGGCTTCGCCGATGCGCCGTAGCCGTTCCAGCTCGTCTTCTTGCTCATCGTATTTGGGCCGCGAGAGCGCCATGCGCTTCAGGTAGTCCGAGTAGGCGATGATCGAGGTCAGGGGATTGTTCAACTCGTGCACCACGCCGGCCACGATTTGCCCGAGCGAGGCGAGCTTCTCGTTTTGGATCACCTGCGCTTGGAGCTTGCGGATGGAACGCGCCGATTCCTCAGCGCGCGTGTACTGGCGCGCGCGGCGTACGGCGGCCGCGAGCAGCAGCGCGGCCTGGGTGCCGATCTGGGTCTGCAGCGGGCTCAGCGCTTGCAGCGGGCTCGCCAAGTGCAGCGTGGAGCCGACCGCGCCGTCCTCCAGCTCGAAGATGCGCTCGTCGTGAAAACCGGGAAAAAGGCGGGTCGGATCGCGTTCGATGTTGATCGCCATGCCGACGGGCAAGCGTGACAGCACGACCGGCGCAGCGCCGTCACTGCTCACCACGCAGGCGCCGAAGGCGGCGCTCGGTAAGAGCGTAGACAGCCCGTCCATGAACTCACGCGTCAGCTGTTCGAGCTCGACGTCGATCGGCAAGCTCAGCGAGAGCCGCAGCAGCACGTCGCGCCAAGACTGCGCGAGCGGAGACTCCGAGCTTCGCCGACGTCCGGGCTGGGTCGACTCCGAAAGGAAAACCTCCGGCGGGCCTGCCGGACTCGACGGCGTATTCACGCGCTCTTCCGGATCGCTGCTCATCGCGGAAGATCCTCGCCTTCGTTCTCGCTGGCCTTCTCGAGATCCAAGATCTTGGCCGCGCCCACGTAGCTCTTGGTTTCGTACTTGGTGATCTTGCCGACTTTACGCACGATCTCTGCCATGCGCTCGGATTCGCCGACGATCACGCTGGCCGCGTGGGAAAGCTGCGGATGATCGGCGAGCTTTCGCCGGAGCAGCTCGGCATAACCAATCACGGAGGTCAGCGGCTGGTTGAGCTCGTGCGCGGCAGCGCCTGCCAGCTCCGCGACGATTGCTTGCTTCTCACGTGAGCGGAGCTCCTCTTGAGCCATCGACAAGCGCGCCTCCATGCGCAGCTTCTCGCGGATATCGGTGAAGATGCCGACCGACCCGATCGGGCGACCGTTGTCGATCACGAGCGACGCCGAGAGCTGTACCTGGATGGGTTCCCCGTTGGCGTTGAGCATGTCGACTCGGTGATCTTCCAACCTGCCGTAGCCGGATAGGTTCGGATCCCGGATCTTTCGCATGATCTCGTGCGCGCCGCCCGAGGGGTACAATTTGCCGACGTGCATCTTGCCCACCACGTCGCTCGGCGCGTAGCCGAAGATGCGCGCCGCGGCGCGATTGAAGAGCAGCACGGTGCCGCGCAAATTCGCCGACACGATGCCGTCCACGGAGCTGTCGATCACGCTCTCCAAGAACTCCTTGGTTTGCTTGAGCTCGACGGCCGTGGCCCGCTCTTTGGTCACGTCGCGGAAGCTGAACACGACCGCGTTGTCTTCGTGCAAAACGGAGCTGAAGCTGACGCTGATCGTGCGTCCTTCCCCGGATTTGTCGGTGATCGCGATGTCCACGCCGCGCGGGTAGATGCCGTCCAGAAAGCCGCGCAAGAGGCGCGCGGCGCGGTCGCGCTCGAGCGGCGAGAGGAACTGCTCGAAGCTCAGCGCCATCAGCTCGGTCTCGCTGAAGCCAGTGATTTCACGCGCACGCGGGTTCGCGAACAGCACTTTGCCTTCGCGGTCGATGACCACCATGCCGTCGGCGGCGCTCTCGAAGAAATCCGCGTAGCGTTGGAATAGCTGCACTCGGCGCTCGGCTTCGGCGCGCAGCGAGCGGCTCTTTTCGGTGGCGTCGCGCAAGGACTGCAAGATGCGGGCGTTGCGCAGGGCGATGGCCATGGCGTTGGTCAAGGTGGTGACCAGCGACAGCTCGTAGTCGTCGAACGCGGATTTGCCCTTGGAGCGCAGGAAGAGCACGCCCATCGCGCCGTGCTCGTGCAAAATGGGCAGCAAGGCGAAGGAGTTGAAGCCGATGTTGGGGCCGTCTTGGCGCACGACGCGCAGCAGCGGGTGCTCGGTGCCGTCGCGGATCACGAGCGCTCGCCCGGTCGTCAGCACCTCGCGAATCTCTGGGTATTTGGCCAGATCGATCGGCAAATCACGCAGCTGCGCGTCGTCCGAGGTGGCCAGCACGTAGCCCACGTTGCCCGATTCGCCGAACAGCACGATGCTGCAGCGATCCACCTTGGCGAACGCGGCCACGCGCTGCACCACGGTGAACAAGATATCGCGGATGTCGAGCGTAGAGGCCAGCGTCTGCGTGAGCTCGAGCACGGTCTCTTGATCGCGCTCGCGCTGGTTCAAGCGCTCGAGATACTCCCGCACTCGCATTTGGCCACGAATGCGCGCTACGAGTTCGGCCGCGCGGAATGGCTTGTGGACGTAGTCGTCCGCGCCGGAGGCGAAGACGCGCGAAATTTCTTGGTCTGCGTCGAGGGCCGTGAGCACGACCACCGGTGTGTCGGCCAGGCGGGGCGTTTGCCGCATACGCTCGAGCACGGCGAAGCCATCGGGCGCCGGCATCACCAGATCGAGCAGCACCAAGGTGGGGGTGTTGGTCTCGAGCCAGGCGAGCGCCTGCTCGCCGCTCGAGGTCATGATCGGGTTCAGTGACGCTTCGAGCAACGCCTGCTCGAGGACGTGCCGACTAACGGCATCGTCATCCACGACCAGGATCGAAATCTCGGCGGACACAAGCGTTGCAACTTAGCACGAAGCGCCCAGGCACCGCCCAGGTGAGTTTCTGTTCCAGCCCGCTCGTTTCGCGGGCCCGCGACGCCGCTTGGCGCCTTCGTCTCGCGTCGTCTTGTTTCGTCTCGCGTCGTGCTTGATGCTCGCGGCCGCGGAAGGCCGCGGAAGGCCGCGGGTTTGTAAGGGAATGTGGGGCCTTCTGCGCGAGGGCTCGCCGCGTCTGGCGCGCTTTCGGCGTTCTCGGTATAAGTCCCAGCGTGTCTGCGACGAGGCCGAAAGTAGGTTCCCCAGAGCACGACCTCCAGCTCAGCGAGCCCGAGGAGCTCGACCAACTCGAGGAGCTCGGGGACGAAGCGATCATCTCGCAGCAGACCGCAGCGCACGCGCTCAAGCCGCGCGCCAACGTGTCCGAGGAATCGCGCAGCGTGGTCATCACCGAGCACCCCGGGCGGCGCGACACCCAGCCGCCGCGCAACCCGCCTCCCAGGTCCAGCGCCGAGGCCACGCTGGTGATCCGCGATCGGCGCGCCCTGGACGAGATGCGGCAGAAAATCGTGCGCCAGCAGCGACAGAAGGCCGCGCGGGGGCGGAACGCCCTGTACCTGTGGGGCGCGCTCGGGTTGGCGGCCTTCCTGCTCGGCGGGATCGTTGCGTTTTTGGCGACCGACACGCACTCGGAGCCTCAAACCGCCAACAATCACCCGCCAGCCGTCCGCGGCGAATCGCAAGTCGCCCTGCCGCCGACGCCGCTCAGCAAGCCGCCCGCCAACAGCTCGCCTCAGAGCCCCCCGCAAGCCGTACGCCTCGACGACCTCCCGGTCGAACGCAGCAAGCGCTAGGGCTCGCTCTCCCGCAAACGTGCCCGTTCCGGTGCCGGCAAACGTGTGCCCGTACCTGCAACCGTGAGTGCCGGCTCATCTCGGCAGTCAGCCGCCGGGATTTATCGTTTTGTTTGGCACTGCAGTTTCGGCGGTCGCTATTGCGGAGGACGCCTGCTCACGCGTGACCGCGATCAAAGCCGCGGTTTTTCGAGTCGACTGCCATCGTCGTTACGCCGCCGTCCCGGCGTGACGGCGTGAGTGCCGGTCAAATCTGCGCCGCTGTCAGCCGAGGCGCTCTGGCTGCGCCCGGGGGAAAGGATGGCGCCGTCGGTCGCGCACTTCGGGCTTGAAATCGTAAAACCAGTTGGTATACTAAACCTCATGGTTTTAGATCGCTCGCCCCGGCTGGACGTCGTTTTTCACGCCCTGGCCCACCCCGCTCGGCGCGCGATCATCCGGCAGCTCTCGGGCGGGGAGCGAAACCTCAGCGAGCTCGCGGCACCGCTCAGGATGACCTTCCCCGCGGCCACCAAGCACGTGCGCGTGCTGGAGGCGGCCAAGCTCGTTCGTCGCCGGGTCGCCGGGCGGGAGCATCTCTGCCGCCTCGAGGCGGCGCCGCTGAAGGAAGCGATGCTCTGGACCGAGTCGTTCCGTCAACACTGGGAGGCTCGGTTCGAGGCGCTCGACTCGCTGCTCGAGGAGATGAAATCCGAGGAGCAATCGCAGGCTCGTCGCCGCTGAGCGTTTTCACCGCCGCCTCGCGCGGCCTCTCTCATTTTCCAACCGTCAGTCACAAGGACCAGCTCATGAACCCCATCTCCGCCACCTCCCCCAAAGTTCTGCAAGTCTCCACGCCTACGGACACCACCATCGTCCTCCTCCGCGCATTCAACGCGCCTCGTCGCCTGGTGTGGGAGGCCATGTTCACTCCGGACAAGATGCGCCGTTGGATGCTTCCTCCGCCGGGCTGGACCCTGACCACTTGCCATTGCGAGCCTCGCTTGGGCGGCGCGCTCGACGTGGCCTGGAAGAGCGACGAGGCCGACCCGGCCATGACGCTCCGGGGCAAATTCACGGAGGTCGTCCTGCACGAACGGGCCGTTCACACCGAAACGATGGCGCTGGGCTCTGGTGAAGAGATCGGCTCGCTGCTGGAAAAGCACGAGTTCGCCCAGGAAGGCAGCGTCACCACGATGCGCATCACGCAAACGTACGCCTCGAAAGAAGCCCGTGATGGCGCGCTCGCGTCCGGCATGGACCAGGGCATGGAGGCCTGTTACCAAAAGTTGGACGCCGAACTCGCCGAGTAGAGGTAGCGTGCGCACGATTGGTCGGGCGGGGTTCGATTCCCCGCCAAGCCGGTGTGAGCCCAAGCTCCGAGGGCTCGGCTCGCGCGCAGCGGAGGCGGAGTCCTGGGCCCGCACGCGGGCGTCCTGATTGTTCGGCTGCCCGACGCCGAGCAGTGGCGTGTTGCCGATCACTTGGTCGCGTAGTTCTCGGGCGCGGACGCGCGGACCTTGGCCGGTTGCTTGGTGGTTACAACCCCTTCGCCCATCTCGGCCGAGCTCTTGGCTGAGTCATCCAGACCACAGCGCTGAGTGCTGCTCCTCTCAGGATAGTTCCGGCGTTGCGCCCAGCTCAGTGGCGACGATGCGGTAGTGACTCGAGTTGCTCGCGCCCGAGCAGCCAAAACGACGCGATTTCGGCGGCTCTGTGAAGGTTCCGCGAAGAACGAGAGGCGCGCGTCGCGGACTCGGGGTGAGCAAGCTGCTGGCACTGTCTTTGCTCAAGTGAGTTTGCTGCGCACGATACGCTAAGACCAAGCAACCCTGTTCGATGGCGGGCGCGGGTGCGGGTGCGGCGTCGAATGCGCGAGCAGATTCGCACGTGAAGCGCATTAAGGAGAGAGAAAAACAATGAAAACGTTCACGATTGGCACGAAGGTCCGCAACCTAGTTAGCCTCGCTGTGATCGCCGCCGTCGGCGCCACGACCTCGGTAGCGCTCGCCGCTGACACGGGTCTCCTGACCGTCAACGCTGTCGAGTATGGCAACAATTTCCTGCTCATTCAGTTGTCGAACGGCACCAACTACATCGGGTCCACGTCCGCTCCGTCGGGCTGCGTGAGCGGGAACATCGATACGCTCAAGATCTGGACTTCGCAGGCCCAGTCGGCCCTCCTCTCGGGCAAGCGCCTCAAGATCTATTACGACACCTGCAGCAGCACCCCCTACATCTCTGGAGTGGACATCTGGAACTAGTCCGCTACAGAGTTTCGAGTGAGTCTGTCTTCGAGCCTCTAGGCATCGAAAGCTAGTGCGCTCGCACAGTGGCTTCCGTTCGACTCGCGTTGACTTCGTTTCTGCGGCGGCATCCCGGGGGGCTCGAGACGGAAGCCTCGGCCCCGGGCTGTTAGCCGCGATTGCGGAGCCGCGCTCCGTGGGGGTCAGGATACTGGGGCTCCTCGGGGCGAAACGGCGCGAACGGCTTGGCCCTCGCAATTTTTGAGACTGCTATCTGCCCGGACGGCGCACCGTGACTCCATCTGCGGGCGCGGACAAGCACCCGTCCTGCGGCAAGGAGACAACGATGAAATCAATGAAGCTCATTCCGATTTACTTTGGCGCCATGCTCGCGCTCGCCGCTTTGGCCGCAGGCTGCGCTGTCGACGCGGCCAAGATCGGCGACGACGTTGCTACGAGTGAACAGAAAATCATCAATGGCACGGTGCCGTCGCCCGGTGGCTTGGCTGGCTGGGGCGTTGTGAGTTTGGGTGGCTGCACGGGCACCCTGCTCGACAATCGCCACGTCCTCACCGCGCATCATTGCGTGCGCTCGTACTCCAACGGTACCTGGGGTGCTCTCGCGAGCCCGATCATCGTCAGGTACGAGGACGGAGGCCCTCAGCAAACCGCGGGGACGGCACAGATCTTCGAGCCTACTCAGACGTGGACGCTCGATGCAGCCGACTACTCGATCCTGGCCCTGTCGGTCCCCATCAAAGTCAACAACTCCGCGACGGGATACTCGCGGGCGATCTACGCGAGCGCAGACTCGACGCTCGCGAATCAGAATGTGTTCTGCATCGGCTACGGTGGCACCGTGGGCGCGACCGCGTCGACCTTTGCCAGCGGTTTCGACACGTTGACGTCCGCGACTATGAAAGTCACGGGGACGGGGAGCGGCGTCCTCACGCGACCGGCGAACGCCTCGGGTCAGGTGGGCTTCGGGGGTGATTCTGGCAGCACGTGTTTCCTCAGTACGGATCTATTGAGCGTGCAGAGTACGTGTGGTGGAGCGGCGGAGTTTGACGTGAATGGGAACGGCGTGATTGACGGTTGGTGGGAGCGCGGCGCGCCCACTGCATGCTATTCCGCTGCCCCTAGTCAGTTCCGTTCGTGGGCGGCGACTCAGCTCGCGGTGGCAGTGAACACGAATTTCGCGTACTCCGCCGCCCTTACGGCCGGAGTCATCTGAGCGGATCCCCGAGGGATGATCCCTGGAGTCGTTGGCTCTGTTTTGAGCGACTCGGGGTTCATCCCAAGGCAGACTGCGTTCGCGTCGCGGCTCTCGCCGGCAAGCATTGTTCGCGCGGCGGCAAGACGCTTGAACGGCTACAGTCGGCGGTCCGGGTCGGAGCCTATGCGCCTCAGCCGGCTCAGCATTTTGTTCAGATAGGCGCGATCGAGCCCCGCGATGCGTGCGGCCTCTGATTGGTTGCCTTTGGTTCGGTCCAAGAGCAACGAGAGGTAGACGTCGATGAAGTTGCTGAGCAGGCGTTCCTTTTGCTCTTGGTAAGGCTTGTCGATGTCGATCGCCCGTCGCACCAGGTCGACGTAAGTGGAGTCGCGCTGGGCTGGGTCGCGAAAGGCTAGTACACCGACTGCGGCGTACCCGCGCAGTACGTTGCGGAGTTCGCGAATATTCCCCGGCCAGTGATACGATTTGAGCGCGGCAAGGATCTCTTTTGTCAGAGGAGCGACCTCGAACTCTCTGGCGAAGTGCAAAGCGAGGAGCTCGATGTCTTCCACACGTTCCCGCAGTGGTGGCAGCACGAGCCGCACGACATTCAAGCGATAGAATAGGTCCATGCGAAAGCGCCCCGCCGATACCTCGCGTGAGAGGTCCCGATTCGTGGCGGCGATGAGCCGGACTCGGACCTCTCTTTCTGCGGTGTCGCCCACGCGCGTGACCTTTTCCGTCTCCAGCGCTCGCAAGAGCAAAGGTTGAACGTCGAGCGGTAGCTCTCCTATCTCGTCGAGGAACAGAGTGCCACTGTTGGCGAGTTCGAACGCTCCGACCCGGCCTTCGATGGCTCCTGTAAACGCGCCGCGCCGATGACCGAAGAGCTCCGATCGCGCGAGGGCTCGGTCCATGGCTCCACAGTTCACGGCGACGAATGGACCGTCTTTAAGAACGGAGCTTGCATGGACGGAGCGGGCCACCACATCCTTCCCGGTGCCGGATTCTCCCTCGATCAGCAGGGGGACGATCGAGGGCTGCAAGCGATCGAGGATCTCGAAGAGTTGGCGCATTCCGTCAGAACGTCCAAGTACCGCGCCAAATCCACTCGCTTCAGAAGGGGACACGGTCGAGTCCTCGGAAAGTGCCGTCACCGTCACGTCGATATTCGCCACTGGCTGTAGCAAGGGGCGGGCCGATCAGTCTGCGTCCGACGCGGTGCCCGTGCGTAGCTCCACCATCGCAAGCCAAGTCATCGGTGTCTGAAATCCCGCGCATGCGGCTCAGTCGTCTGCGAGTTCTGACAGGTTCGAGCACCGCTTTGCCGAGCAAGCCTAGGCGTCCACGAGCTGCAGCGTTCATCGATCCGACAATCCGTCCGTCGATAGTGACGATGGCATTCATATACCATTCGAGTGTTGCTCTCACAAGTGTGCGCTGATGCTTTGACGTGCGCTCTTCGATCAGATCCTGGCGACGAGATCCGACAGGGTCAACATCATGATCGGTGATGCATCGCAGCTCTGCGCCAAGCCCAGCTGCGCAGCCCGGTTTGAGGATGCATTACGCGCGCATGCGTAAACGGCATGCGGCAGAGGATCGAGAGCGGCCGATCGCTGAGACGAGGGCAACGAGGGTAGTGCCACAGAAATGGCGGAGCGAGCGGGAGTCGTTTCGTCAGCGTATCGATGTGACGAAGCAAGCAAGCAAGAAGGACGGAGGGGCGGCAGTTGGGGCGGGGGTGCTCGGCGAAAATGGTGCCGTTGCGATCGTCATCGCGCTCGAGGCCATCGTGCATTGGGCCGGGCGGAGATTGCGCGCTCGGATGCGATTCGACCGAGACCGGTGTGTACGCGAAAGGCGCGGCCTTGCGGTTGCCTCGTATTGGCTCGATGGCGCCGACTCTATTCATCACCGCTCGCGTCGTGATCGCGCTCGTCCTCACACCTGCTGGCTGCCACGCTGCCCCTCTGCCACCAACCACACGCCCATCACGATGCTCGCAGTACCAAGCTATCCGCGCCGCATGACCGATTCTCTGGCAGTAGTGCTAGTCCGCGTGGGGATAGGCCACTCTATCGTTGTGTGTCGGGCGTTGCGTGCTGGCATGGACGAAGCAGCCGGCGCTCGGCCTTTGCCCGTCCGGGTCCACGATGTCGATGTTCGAGCTCCCTAGGGCGCGTGAGCCAAGCACCGGTTCACCGCACCGAACGTTTTGAAGCGCGGATTGGCTGTCGGCGCTGGCGGTTGGGCCGGTTGCGGATGGGCCGCGTTGGCACGGGTCTCCTCGGCAGAATTGACGAGCATGCCGTCGTGCACTTCACCAGCTACGCCTCGGGGCGTCGTGCTGAGAATGCTGGGGTCTTGGTGCTCTTCTTCCAGCCGCGCGTTGTCGCGAGGTCGGCGCACAATCTGCTTACCGTCTCGAAAGCGTGGTTCATCGCTGGGTAAGAGCCAGTGTTATGGGGGGGGCAGTCCCTCCGTAATTGCGCTGATGGATGTTACGTCGGGATGGGCCGCGACGGTTTGGATTTGGGCCCACGTGAGTGCCGCGCGTAGAACATTGCCACTGATCACCTCGTTCGACGCCATGCCGCCGATGGACAAAATCAGTGAACGAATGCAGGCTTGAGATGCTTTCGCCTCTTCAGTGAGGCGCGCCCAATAGCGATCACGCTCGGTACAACCACCGCCAGTTACGCATTCGGGGGGAGGGCAGGGATCGCGCTCGCGCCGAAGCTCGATCAGGACTTCGTTCGGACCCGTGGTGGCTTGCCACTGAGCCGCCGCGTCAGGGCCGAATTTGCCGACGGTGTCCTGTGTAGCCGTGGAGCACTCGGGGAGTTTTACCGGTACGCGGTAGTCAGGCGGGCAGCCGGGCGGCGAATCCACGGTTAGCCCATTCGACGACCAAATACGCTCAACGTACGGGTGTTTGGCTATCTCTTTGGCTTCTTCCCAGGTCAAGCTGAGGCCGAAGGCGAGCGTCGCGTGGATGCTGTCGCCGAACGGAGGGAGCTTGGGCCCGTCGGGGATGCCGTCGCT
>Ga0247760_1001822_pt1 | contig 18319 bp, 13 predicted proteins | sample UWRJL171409R4_FD_179936 | JGI IMG/M metagenome (GOLD analysis project Ga0247760, IMG submission 179936) | Plant litter microbial communities from Arlington Agricultural Research Station in Wisconsin, United States - UWRJ-L171-409R-4 | ecosystem: Environmental > Terrestrial > Plant litter >... | reverse complement strand
AACGAGCGACGGCCTGACCAAGACGGGCACCGTGATGGGCACGCCCGACTACATGGCGCCCGAACAAGCCCGTGGCGATCGCGTCGATTCGCGCGCCGATATCTACGCCGTGGGTGCGATCTTGTATCGTGCGCTCACCGGTCGGAAGCCGTTCGAAGGCAGTGACGCGATGGCCATTCTGACCGCCGTCCTGACGCAGGAGCCCGAGCGCCCGTCCACGCTCGAACCGAAGATCCCGTTGTCGCTCGAGCTGGTCGTGCAGCAGACGATGGCGAAGATGCCCAACGAGCGCTTTGCCACCATGGACGCGCTCGAACAAGCCCTCGCCCCGTTCGACGCCCCAGACGCGCACCTGCCCGCGGTCACGCCCAAGTCGGTCCCCGACCCAAATGGTCCGCCCGCGCCCACCACGCTGCTGCAGGCCGCTGCACGCACGCTGCTGGCCACGCCGCCGAGCATTTCCATCCATGAAGCCATGGAACAGACCGCGCGAAACGTGCGCCTCGCGCGGCCGGGCCTGGTCTTCTTCACTGCTTTCGGCCTGTTCTGGGGCTTCGTCAACGTCGTGGTCGTGGCAGCCGCGCTCGTGCGCCTAGTGCGCGGCACCGATCTGAGCACGGCCGAAGTCACGCTTTCGATCATCGGCGTGCTCGCGACCCTGGCTAGCCCCGCGCTGATCTGGATTCGCCATTTGCGCCGCGACGTCTGGCCGAGCACTCCGCGCGCGATGGAGATGGTCGTCCGACTGCGTCGCGTCGTCCTATACAGCGCCGCCGCTTACGGACTCGGCGCGGTGCTGGTCCAACTCTTCGAAGGCGTGGTCGGTCGCAACGGCCTCGGTGTCGCGCGACCCGGCTGGTCCCTGTTCGTGTTCCTGATCGCGGTGATCGTCGGCGTACTGACTTGGCTCGGGTCAGCGTCGCGAAGTCGCGAAGCGAATTAGACGCGCGCAGCCATCATTACGATCAACACGCGCATCGGAGCCAGACCGAGCAGCTCCCGGCCGAGCGCAGTCGAAGCCGACGATCACCCGGACTCGGCCGAAAATTAGCCCAATTTGGCGACGTCTTTGCCGATTTGGTAGGCCGGGCGCGTGACGATGCGATCGACCCAGGCTTTCACGTGCGGAAAATCCGACAGGGGCAAGACATCCCCGGCGCCGTAGCCGGCACTTAGGCCGTTGACCCAAGGCACGGTGGCGATGTCGGCGATGGTGTATTCACCGATCAAGTATTCTTTGTCGCGAAGCTGGGTCTCGAGCACGCCGAGCAGCCGCTTGGCCTCATTGGTGTAGCGCTCGAGCGGATACGGGTGGTCGCACTTGTCGCCTGCGTATTTGAAGAAGTGCCCGAACTGACCAAACATGGGACCGATGTGGCCGACTTGAAAGAATAGCCATTGCAGGCACTTGAAGCGCTGCGCGGGATCTTTGGGCAACAGGCGGCCCGCGCGCTCTGCCAGGTAGATCAGGATCGCGCCCGACTCCATCAGCGCGAACGGCTCGCCACCCGGGCCGTCGAGATCCACGATCGCCGGGATCTTGGAGTTGGGGCTGATCGACTTGAAGGCGTCGCTGAACTGCTCCCCTTTGAGGATGTTCACGGTGTGCGCTTCGTATGGGATCTGCAGCTCTTCCAGCCCGACGGCGACCTTGATGCCGTTCGGGGTATTGAGGGAGAACAGCTGGATCTTGGAGCGATCCGCGATCGGCCATTGGGATTCGATCAACAGTGGCTGGGCCATGGGCGTAAGCCTAGGGCCGGGGCTAGGCGACCGACAGTGACTCGGTCCGTTTCAGTCGAAATTCGCTGGTCCACGCCGAAATGGCGCCGAAACCGGAGCCGTGGCCAAGTGAGCGCGATGCCGAAGGCCAGCGAACTCGAGCTCGACGAGCGGCCGAGCAACGTGCCCCACAATGCCCGCTGGTTCTTTGCGAGCGACGAGTGGCTGTTCTGCGAGCGCGACGCGGACGGCGAGCTGCACGGGGCATTTCGCACGTATCGCGCCGACGGCACGCCCGAACTCGAGTTCGAGTATCGACACGGCAAGCGCCAAGGTCCATTCCGACGGTTCTACCCGTCGGGGCAGGTCGCGCAAGAGGGCCGCTATTTCGACGATCTGCTCGATGGGTTGGTGGTGACTCGCAGCGACGGCGAAAATACGTACAGCATCCGCGAATGCTGTATTCCCAGGACCGCGCGGGTAATGAAGCAAGAGCACCGTCGTGGTCAGCTGCTGGCCGAGATTTTCGAAGACGAGCTGGGGCGGCGACTCGAGGACAGCGAAGGCGCGCCGGGGGCCAGCGGTTGGCCCGAGCCGCTCCGTGAGCGCCAAGACGACGTGCTGGGCTTCGCTGAAGATTTTTGGCCCGCGCGCGAAAGCGTCCCTGTCGACAGGGGTGACAACGGCGCGAGCGTCGAGCAATCGCTGTTCGCCGTTCGTCAGGCGATTCAACGCTCGGCGCAGCGGCTTTTGGCCCTTCGACGCGAGCTGCTCGAGCGCGAGTCAATGCGGTTTCTGCCCGATATTTTGCGGCTGGTCGTAGGTCCCGAGCTGCCCTTACGCCGCTTCTCGTTCGAAGCGGACGGCGATGAGGGCAAAGTGACGGTGTGTGTCGACGAGACGCTGCCTCGCTCGAAATCGACGCGCGAGCTGTTGATTCGAGCTCGCCTCGAGTGGACGACGCTGTGCTGGCTGTGCTGGGCGGTCGGCCTCGACGAGGTCGCGCTGCCTGAGCGCCTCGAGGCGCGGCCGAATCTGTACGCGGCGTTGGTCTTGGCTTCCGAGCGCCAAGCGGCGCTCACCGGTCACGATCTGAAGCCTAGCGCTGCGCTGCACTTCCACGGCCTCGATGAAACGCGGCTACCCGCCTCGGCGCTGGCTCACCTTGCCGCACAGTACCGCGAAATCCGCGCGGTACTGTTGTTCTTGAGCGACGGCGAATGTCAGAGCCCGTGGCAAGACGACCTCGGGCGCGAACCGAGCGCGCCCGAGATGTGAGCTGCGCTGCCGCGCTCAGCCCTTCGGTCCGAGCATTTCTTCGGGGCGCACGAAGCGGCTGAAATCTTCGGACGAGACCAGCCCCAGCGCTTCGGCCGATTGGCGCAGGGTGAGGCCCTCTTTGTGAGCCTTTTTAGCGATTTTCGCGGCGTTGTCGTAGCCGATGTGCGGGTTGAGCGCGGTCACCAGCATCAGCGAATTCTCCAGGTGTTCCTGGATGCGCTTCCTGTTCGGCTCGATGCCGACCGCGCAGTTCTTGCGGAAGCTGTCGCAACCATCGGCGATCAAGCGCGCGCTCTGCAAGAAGTTGTGCGCGAGCAGGGGCTTATAGACGTTGAGCTCGAAGTTCCCGCTGGCGCCGCCGAAGTTGACGGCCACGTCGTTGCCGAAGATTTGCGCGCAGAGCATGGTCATCGCTTCAGACTGAGTCGGGTTGACCTTGCCCGGCATGATCGAGCTGCCTGGTTCATTTTCCGGGATCGAGATCTCGCCGAAGCCGCAGCGCGGGCCAGAGGCGAGCCAGCGCACGTCGTTGGCGATCTTCATCAATGACGCCGCGAGCGTCTTCAGCGCGCCGTGCCCGAACACGATGGCGTCGTGCGCGGCTAGCGATTCGAACTTGTTCGGCGCAGTCACGATCGGGTGTGAGGTGAGCTCGGCCACCTTGGCGGCCACGCGCACGGCGTACTCCGGATGTGCGTTGAGTCCCGTGCCCACGGCGGTGCCGCCCAGGGCCAGCTCGCCCAGGTGCGGTACCGCACTTTCCAGGTGTTTGAGCCCGTGATCGAGCTGCGCCACCCAGCCGCTGATCTCCTGACCCAAGGTCAGCGGTGTGGCGTCCATCAGGTGTGTGCGGCCAATCTTGACAATGTCTTTGAAGGCCGTGGACTTCTCGGCGAGCGTGTCGCGTAGGGCTTTGACGCTGGGCAGCACGCGCGTGCGCACGGCGTCCACGCAGGCGAGCGACATCGCGGCCGGGAACACGTCGTTCGAGGACTGGCCGCGGTTCACGTGGTCGTTCGGATGAACCAAGCGCTTTTCGCCGCGCACGCCGCCCAAGATCTCGCTGGCGCGATTGGCGAGCACCTCGTTCATGTTCATGTTGCTCTGCGTGCCGCTGCCGGTCTGCCAAACTACCAGCGGAAACTCCAGGTCGTGCTTGCCGGCGATCACTTCGTCAGCGGCTGCCACGATCGCGTCGCCGAGTCGCGCCTCGAGCGCACCGAGATCCATGTTCACCAGCGCCGCGGCCTTCTTGACGATGGCTAGCGCGCGCAGCAACTGCGCGGGCATGCGCTCGCCGGAGATGTCGAAGTTTTGCAGGCTGCGCTGGGTCTGAGCGCCCCACAGGCGATCGTCCGGGACTTCGATCGGGCCGAAAGTGTCGAGTTCGGTGCGGGTGCTCTTTGCGGTCATGGGCCGAGGACCTGCACAAGACCCAGGCCGGGATCAAGATCCTTGCGAAATCTCACGGGGATTTGACCAAATTTGGCAAGGTAGGTAGTACCCTTCCCATGGCCCGAGCCCGCTTTGTCGCCCAAGCCGCGCTCGCCGCTGTCCTCGGCCTGAGCGCGCTCCAGGCGCAGGCCGCGCCCGAGGCAAAACCCGCCGAATCTGCCAAGCCCACGGAAGCCAAGGCGAGCAAGGCCGAGCCACGCCCTGAAGCCAAGCCCGAACCGAAGACCGACGCCAAGGGCGAGCCGAAGACCGAGGTTAAGCCCAAGACTGCAGGCAAACCGGACAAACCGAAGCCGAGCACCAACCCGGCGACGGAACCCACCAAGAGCCCCGAGACCACGAAGCCCGAATCCAGCAAGGCAGAGACCGCTACCAAGCCGGCAGACGGCTCCAAAACCGTCACAGCCGCGAAGCCCGCGGTCGCTGCGCCTGATCCGCAACGTGGCGTCGGTACACGCTCCGTGGGCGCTCTCCCAGCGGCGTCGAGCAGCGACGAACCCGAATCGACCAAGCCGGACAAGGCAGCCAAGCCGGACAGGCTCGACAAACCGGAGAAATCGGACAAGCCGCAGGCGCGTACTGCGCATCAAAAAGGCAAACCGCCGCACAAGGCTTCGCCCACCCTGCCAGCGGGCGCCACGCGCGCGCCGCTCGACCGCCTGGCGCGTCAGAAGATCGCCGAGGGCCCGACCGACGAGGATCTACGCGCCGGAAAAGACGATCCCGAATTGCGTTCGTTGCGAGCCGCCGAGCGCGTGCTCTTCCCACGGCCGCTGACCGGCGTCGAGCCGGGCTGGTCTTGGGATTTACCCGCGGCCGTCGGCAAAGCCGGGCCAGAGGTGATCACGCAGGGCGTGGCCAGCCTTCGTCCCAGCGGCGCGCGTCGAGAAGCAGCGTCCGGCGCGCCGGACGCGCTTTGGCTGAAGAGCCTGGCGCTGCCCAGCTTACCCATCGTGCTCGACGAATTCGTGCTCAAATACCTGCGCTTTTATCGCGATAGCCCAAGCGGCAAAGCGATCGCCCGGGTGTGGACCAAGAAGAGCGGGCGCTACGCGGCGGCCATGCGCACGGAGCTCGCGCGTGCGGGAGTGCCCACGGATCTGGTTTGGCTATCGATGATCGAGAGCGGACACAACCCGACCATCGTCTCGCCCGCCGGCGCCGCGGGCCTCTGGCAATTCATGCCGGACGCGGGTCGCACCTACGGTCTGACCGTGGACCGCTGGGTCGACGAGCGGCTCGACCCCGAGCGCTCGACACAAGCCGCGAGCCGTTACCTGAGCGATTTGTATCGGCGTTTCGGCAGCTGGGAGCTCGCCATCGCTTCCTACAACATGGGCTACGGAGGGCTCGCGCGCTCGATCCGCAAGTTCAACAGCAACGACTTCTGGGAGCTCGTTCGCTACGAGGCCGGCGTACCTTGGGAGACCACGCTGTACGTGCCCAAGATTTTCGCGCTTTCGATCGTGATGAACAATAAAAAAGCGTTCGCGCTCGATGCAATCGAGAGCGATCCGCCGGAAAGCTTCGATGTCGTGCAGGTTGGGCCGAGCGTGGCGCTGGCGGACGTCGCGCGGGCGGCGGGCATCACTGAAGCCGAACTCGCCGCCTTGAATCCGGCCTTCCTGGCGGGGCGCACGCCGCCGGCGGTGCCTGGCGCGAGCAAGCCAAGCTGGCGCGTTCATGTCCCTCCGGGCAAGGGCGCCGTCTGCTCGGCAGCACTGGCTCGCCTTGCCAGTGACGACGACTCGCTCCAAACGTACGTGACTCGGTTCGGCGAGACCGTGGAATCAATCGCCAACGCGCACGGAGTGAGTGAAGCACGCCTTCGCGCGATCAATCACGTCGAACCCAAAGAGCAACTCGCGGCCGGCACGGTGCTGCTCGTGCCACGCACCGCGCGCGCGGCAGCCACGCCTCCGAACGATGAGGTGGTCGTGGTTCCACCGCGGGAATTTGCCTATTCCGAGCGCTCACGGCTGTTTTATCGCGTGCTCCCGGGCGATACGCTGAGCCGTGTGGCCAACGTGTTCGCGGTCAGCGTGGCAGACATCGGACTGTGGAACGCGCTCGACGAGAACGCGCGGCTGCAATCGGGCATGGCACTGCAGCTGTTCGTCGATAAACGTAAGGCCTTCTCCGCGCGCACCATCACCCCCACGGAGACGCATGTCTTGGTCGCCGGCAGCCCGGAGTTTTACGACTACTTCGAAGGTCAAAACGGCAGGAAGCGCGTGGTGGTCAACGCACGAGAGAACGACACGCTGGCGACGCTCGGCAAGCACTACGGCATGACCGTGGGTAGCATGGAGCGCATCAATCGCCGTTCGCGCACGGACAAGCTGCACGCCGGAGAAAGCATCGTCGTGTACGTCGACCGCGGCCGCTCGGTCGCGTCACGCAAGCCGAAACCCGATGACGACGTGGCGAGCGGCACACTGCTACCCTTGGAACCGGCGTTGGACGCGCCCAGCCCAGATGTCTCGCCGTCTCCAGGGGCCGTGGGTGCAGCGTCGCTGGCGCCGGCGGAAGTGGGCGCGCCGTAGAGGGCGAGCCGCCATCCGCCAGCGACGTGGGCATGCCGCGCAAGATGAGCGCTCCACGCTTCGGCTCCAAGATAGCGAGGTGTACGTTCGAATTGCGTCGACTCATTCAAAGCTCTCGCACTAGGCGAAAGCCGGTCGCCGAAAAACGCTGCGAGCAGAGCGATTTCTCGTACGGGTGGGTGCTCTCCGTTAGGCGGCCGTCACCTGTGTCCCAAGAACCCCCATAGGCGAAACAATTGTCGTCTACCCATTCATACACGTTCCCTGTCATGTCGAATAGCCCGAACTGATTGGGCGGGAATTGGCCGACGGGGGCGGCATAGGCGTACCCATCACGATAGCTTGTCAAGGGTATCTGTTCGTTGGGCTTGTACGACAGTGTTTCTCGCGCCGTCGCATCTGCGATATTTGCGAGACGCAAAATTGGTGGCCATGCGTCGCCCCACGAGAAAGGGCGACATTTGCCTCCCGAGGTAGCCGCATATTCCCATTCAAGTGCGGTCGGGAGTCTAACTCTAAATCCCAAACGATGACCGAGCCACTGTACGTAGTCCTTGGCCTCTTCTTGGGTGATGCATACAACGGGATAACTGCCGTCCACTTGGGTTGGTGCACGATCAGTATCTTCATTAGGAAATCGCCAACTGGCTGGTTTGGTGGCATTGCGGGCCCAGCACGTCCGCCTGAAGGCATCGTCTCCTCTCTCTCCGCGAACGTGCTGAACGTAGTCGAAGAATTGTGACTGGGAGATCTCCGTTCGTGAGATTGCGAACGGCTTTATGCTCGTTGCTTTGGCTTGACACAATCCGCCTGCGCAAGAGGTAAAGGATCCGCCCGGCAAGACGGAGAACTGGATGTCAGCGCTCCCTAGCCCGCTTTTCACCCCACGCGAGTTTGGCTCGCAAGCGGGGGAAAAGCCTGTGGGGGTCCGCCTGACGACGATGAGTGCAACAACGATACTCCCAATCGCTACCGCCACGATCGCGCGAGTCCATGCACTCTTTGCAAACGCACCCCGCGGTCGTAGCGGACCGCTTGCTGCGCTGCCCAAGTTCGGTGGTGGGCCAGCCGCCACGCCATTGCTGTGGATTTCAGGCAGGGGCGAATCGCCCAAGGATGGGGGCGCCTCAACAGAGGGCATCGTCGATGGTGTGTGCGACGATGGTTGTGGCGTGAGGGCACGCGGGCGTTGGGGGGGCTGGCTAGCTCCCTGGGAGAATTCAAGCGGGGTGCCGCGGGAGCGCTCTCTTAGTTTTGGTTTGCCTAGGGATGCCGGTTCGACACCGGATTGTCCCAGGAGAAAGTCATAGAGGGCTTGATAGGCCGGCTCGGAAGTAAGCTCGTAGCGTGTGGTTGCTCGCAACGGTTCTGGAACAATTTGAACGGAATCCGTCGCGAAAGACACTGGGATGAACTTCTTGTTCGTGCCGTGGTCGTCGTAGAGTTCTTGTGTGACGATGGCGCCTTCGAAACTTGCGCCGTGACCGCCTTCTGCTTCACCCCAAAAGCGCCTATAGTAATCTTCCGTACATATTAGAATGACGAAATCCGCCGAGAGGAGCCGGTCGCGCATCCAGCGAGGCCAGCCCACGGGTGGCGCGCCGCGGACGTACTGATCCAGATCGGCGGGAATGCCATCTCTGCGGAGTCGTTCAGAAAGGGCGAGAACCTGCGCACGATGTTCCTCGGAATCGTGGCTGTAGCTGATGAAGACCGTTGGAGCGCCGCGCTTCACCCGAATATTCCTCGTCGCCACCCTACCAAGTTTACGCGCTCGCCTCACTGACATTTGCGCTGCGAACCTGGGTAGAACAAACTACTACGGCAGGAGTCGCTGGTCGCGAAGTTGGGCGCTGGACGGGACGGTCGAGGTTTGATCGTGTAGGTCCCGAACGGCGAAGTCCATGCCCAAAGCGCGTGTCTTTTGGAGTCGGAACCGTTACAGCGATTGTTCGGGCAATCGCCGGGTCAGGCAAAGATCAATCGCGATCTCGTTGCTGTCGCTCGCATAACGCACTCGCAGTACACGAAGGACCCGAGCAGCGGGTCGCGGGCTTAGTATCTTAACGGCGCTTGCGCCGACATCCGCCGTTCAAGAGTCGTCGCCGAGCGAGCCTGCCAGCCATCCGATTCGGATCAGCGTCGTGTAGGGCACGCCCTCAATTTCGCACACTCTTGCCGAACCTCTGTCTCGTCAGAGTTACACATTCTCGGTACCGATCTCGCTGACATCGCAGCTACTCGCCTCGCTGGAGGAGGTTATCAAGAAGACGTCGGACGACGCGCAGGTCACCGATACGGCATCTCGATGCGGCGGCGACGGAGACGTCCGAACTCCAGAACGAGGAGAGCGTTGTCGCCCTTCAGCTCGCGGAGCTGAAGGGGCGCCTGGAGAACATGACGCAGTTGCGGTCCGCAGTGGACGGCTACACCGGCGCGTTGAAAAAGCAGCGAGACCGACTCCAGCTTTCGAGGTGGATGCGCGACATTGCGCAAGCCGCGCAAACGAAGTGCCCCGTGTGCGGGGGCACGCTCGACCATTCCGAAAACGAGCTCGAAAGTTTGTGCGACGCGCTCGCGAACGTCGAAGCGACAGCCCGACAGCTCGAACCCGTCACAGCCGCGTTCGATAAAGAACTCGTACAGGTGCGCGAGCAAGTGCGGAGGTACACGGACAGCCTGAAAGGCGCGCCCGAAAGAAGGCGATCGAGGATCGCTCGCAGCGCATTAAGGCGGAGCGCTGGAGCCGAGCTTCGGTCGACCGTTTCATCGGCAAGATGGAATAGGCGCTGATCGTGCTTAGGGCTCCGGACGGCGATCCCAGCTTTGCTGCTGAAGTCGCGGAACTGAGAGACCGCGCAGAGGATCTTCGCAAGGGCCTGTCCGATACCGCCGCTCGCGAGCGACAAAAAGGCGGCCTTGCTGCGCGTGTCAGCGACGATGGCGCGCCTACTTCCCGGCCTCGACTCGGAGCGACCGAATGACCCTGCCGAGCTGAACGTCGACGACCTGACGATTCGTGTGACCGGCACTTCCGGACGCCCCGACTTCCTCTGGGAGATCGGCAGCGGTGCGAACTGGCTCTCGTATCACATCGCGGCCATGCTCGGTCTCCATGAGCTGTTCCTCAGCATGCAGGGCAGCCCGGTTCCAAGCGTCCTCGTGCTGGATCAGCCGAGCCAAGTGTACTTCCCCCGAACGCTCGCCAAGGAGGTCTCAGAGGGAGATGACCCGGAGCTCCAAAGCGACGAAGACGTTGCGGCGGTGCGCAAGGTCTTCGAGACGCTCGCTCGCGCCACGAAGACCAGCAAGAGCCTTCAAATCCTCGTGCTCGACCACGCCAGCGAGGACGTCTGGGGTGACGTCGACCTTCAGGTGGTCGAGGAGTGGCGCAACGGCAAGGCACTCGTGCCCGCGAATGGCTGACGTGATGGAGCGCCAACGCGCGGCCGTAGTGTCGCAGTCCGTCGGAGCAACGCCCGGCGATCAACAGGCCGGCGGCCCCTGCGAGAGTTGATCGCCCGATCATCGAACGAGGTTCGGTTGTCAGCTGTTGGTGACCTCAGGCCCATGCATGCGGGCGGAACCAGCGACGGCAGATTGCGGCGCGGGCGGAGCGGAGCCTCACATCGAGGACTTCATCAGGGCGCTGCTCTGGGGTGTCGTGTCATCGCGACGACTTTGAGCCCTTGGCATGGCCCTTGAAGTTCGGCGCGAGGCGCAGCGCGCGCTCGGCAGCCTCGCGCTCGCGCGCCAGCTCCGCGCGGAGCTCCTCTTCAGTGGGCAGGTACATCTGGTAGCGCGCGGCCAGGATCTGCTTGTTGTTCTCAGGCAGCGTGATCTTCGCCATCGCGTCGTTCTTCTCGGAGCAGAGGACGATGCCAATGGTCTTCGCTTCGTGCTCTGCTCGCTGGAAGCGGTCGAAGAAGTTCACGTACATTTGCATCTGACCGAGGTCCTGGTGCGTCAGCTTGCCGAGCTTTAGGTCGACGAGCACAAAGCAGCAGAGCAGGCGATTGTAGAAGACGAGGTCGACATAGAAGTGATCGCCGTTGAGCGTCACGCGCTTCTGTCGCGCGACGAAGCAGAAGCCCTTGCCCAGCTCGAGTAGGAACGCTTCCAAGCGGTCGATGATCGCCTGCTCGAGATCGCGCTCGCGCCAGTTGGACCGTTCATCAAGGTCGAGGAACTCGAGCACGAACGGGTCCTTCACGACGTCGGCGGGCCCCTCGAGCTGGTGTCCGCGCTGCGCGAGCGCTAGAACCTTTTTCTTGTCGCGGCTCTTCGCGAGTCGCTCGAAGAGGAGCGACGCGATCTGCCGCTCCAGCTCTCGACTCGACCAGCTCTCGCGTGCTGCTTCGATCTCGTAAAAGGCGCGGGCGGTCGGGCTCGCGACGCGCATGAGGAGAAGGTAGTGCGTCCAACCGAGGTACGGCGGAAAGACAGTCGCCGCGCGAGATTCGCTAGGCAGCGCCGAGCGAATCTTCTTCGACGCAGAATCGCTAGGCAGCGCCGAGCGATTCGCGGTACCCGCCATCGACTCGGGTAGTGCCGAGCCCTCCCGATAGGTAAGGTAGAACTGCCGCATGTTCCTGAGGTTCGGCACGCTGAAGCCCTTGCCGACTCGCGCCGCGAGCCGGTTGGCCAACCCCTCGAGCACGCGCTCGCCGTAGCCAGCGCGCTTCGCGCCGTGCTGCTCGACCTCCACAATCTCGCGCCCGATGAGCCAATAGGCCTGGACCATCGCCGTATTCACTGAGCGCGCGATGTGTCCACGCGCGGCCTCTATGATCTCGACGACTCGGGCGAACAGGGCGTCCTCGGGGTTCGTCCTTGAGGGCTTCGTCGCCAGGGCGGTCTTCTTGCGCGGCGGCTTCTTCACGAAGTCACCCTTCGCGCGGCGACAAGCGTCAGACCGTCCTGGGTCTGGTAAAAGAGGAACTCTGCCCCCGGGCGGACGAGAGCCGTCATGCGTTCCCCTCGCGCTGCCAGTCTTCGGGCACGAGCTTGGTCATCAAGCTGGCTCCGCTCGACATGGATCACTTCTGCGCACGACAGCAGAGTGCCCGAAGTGAACGAAGCCGACAAGAACCGACAAAGTCGTAGCCGCCTTCACGGCTGCGTACGCCTACGCTGGGGCTTTCTCGACGAATCCATTCCCGCGCCCTGGGTTCATCGCGACGAGCCCACTCTGCACTACCTCAAGGCTCGCACGCTTCAGCGAGTTCCTCGAATGACAGCGCCACATTTGGCGACGGTATCGGCATGTGTTCACGTGGAACCCGCTCGGGCAGGAACGCCCGTGGCGGGCGAAGTCCGAGGCGAAAAAGCCAGAGGTCGAGCGTGGTCATGCGGGTCGAGGTGGTAGCGGTCCCCATCTCGGTAGACGGGAGCACGATCGGGTTTGCAGCGAGCGACCTCCGTGCATCCGGCTGATCCGCGATGCCAGCGACTTCGAACCCCGATCGTGTTTCACTCGGTCTTCATCAGCTATAGCAGTAAGGACGAGGCGTTTTTGCACGAAGCTGCACGCCGACTTACAGGATGCCGGCGTGCGCTGCTGGTTCGTACGGCATGACGTTCGGAGTGGGCAGAAGCTGCACGAGCAGATCGAACGGGGCATCTACTTGCATGATCGCCTCCTCCTCGTGCTCTCCGAGGCCAACATGTCGAGCTCGTGGGTAACGACCGAGATCGCGAGTGCGCGGCAGAAGGAGCGCGAGCAGGGGAGAACGGTCCTCTTCCCAACCGGGCTGGTTCCCTTCGAGGATGTGCGCAAGTGGAGGGTGTTTGATGCCGACCAGGGGACAGATACAGGGCGGGAGGTGCGAGAATTTTACATCCCCGACTTCAGCGATTGGTCGCACGAGGCGAAGTACAAGGCCGCGTTCGAACGACTGCTGAAGGATCTGCGGGTGGCGGACCCGACGGATCGCGCACCGTGAGTTCGACGTTGCCCTTGTCGGTGAGGGACCAGTGTCGAGGCGCCCGCCGCAAACACGCTTCGGCTAGGCGAAGTAGAGCGACTCAATCGCTTGGGGGCGCCCCAACGGACGGGCAGCGTTCACGACTGTTTTTTCCGCATATTGCGGTGGTTGCCGATGATTCGGCGCTGTGACCTTGAGTGAGGTGCTGGCCGACGCTAAACCCGTAGGCCATGTCCCGCCTCAGCGCAGTGATCCTCGCCGCCGGTCTCGGAACGCGCATGAAAAGCGCGCTGCCCAAGGTGCTGCACCCGATTGCCGGTCGTCCCTTGCTCCATTATGCCGTGCGCGCGGCGTTCGAGGCCGGCGTGGAGCACGCCGTGGTCGTCACGAGCGGCCATCAGCAGATCGATGAGCTGCTCGCGCGGGAGTTCGGTGAGCGTGTGAGCACGGTCGTGCAAGATCCGCCGCGCGGCACGGGTGACGCCGCGCGCATTGGCATCGAGCAAGTCAAGACCGACCGAGTCCTGATCTTGTGCGGTGACACGCCGCTCGTGCGCGCGGAGGAGCTTCTGCTCTTGGTCGCCGCGCTCGAGCAGCCGGGCGCCGAGCAGCTGAGCTTGATGACCTGCACCCTCGATAGCCCGCACGGCTATGGCCGCGTGCTCCGTGACGCCAGTGGCCGCGTCAGCGAGGTGCGCGAACAGCGGGATTTGTCGAGCCCGGAGCAGCACGCGGTGCGTGAAGTGAACGCGGGTGTGTACGCCGGTAAAACCGAAGTGCTGCGCCGCGCTTTGGCCGAAATTCAGCCGAACAACTCACAAGGCGAGTACTACCTGACCGACGTGATCGCGAGCGTGTCGCGCTCGAGCCAAGTGACGGGAGTGCAGGGGCACGCCGACGCGCTCTTGGGCGTGAACGATCGCGGACAATTGGCCGAGGCGGAGGAGATCATGCTGCGCCGGATCCGGCTGCGTCATGCCAAAAATGGCGTGACCGTGCGCGGCGCGCCGCGCATCGACGATAGCGTGGAGATTGGGGAAGACTCGCTGATCGAGTCCACTGCGATCCTGCGTGGCAAAACGCGGATCGGAAAACAGACGGTAGTCGATGCGGGCTGCGTGATCACGGACGCGAACATCGGTGATGGCGTGCTGCTCAAACCCTACACGGTGGTCAGCTCGAGCAACGTGGGCGATGCCGCGCAGCTCGGACCCTTCACGCATCTGCGCCCTCAGTCGGAAATCGAGGCCGAAGTGCACCTCGGTAACTTCGTGGAGACCAAGAGCACGCGTGTGCGTCGCGGGGCCAAGGCGAACCACTTGGCGTATCTCGGAGACGGCGACATCGGCGAACGCGCGAACGTCGGCGCGGGTACGATTTTCTGCAACTACGACGGCTTCAACAAGCACAGAACCGTGATCGGCGCGGACGCCTTCATCGGCAGCGATTCACAGCTCGTGGCTCCGATCACGATTGGCCGCGGGGCATACGTCGCCAGCGGGACCACCGTGGTGACCGACGTCCCGGACGACGCGCTCGCGCTCGGCCGCATCAAACAGGAGAACAAACTCGGCTACGCGCCCAAGCTCAAGGCGCGCTTCGCGGCCATCAAGGCCGCGACCAAGAAAACCTGAGCGCGCCTACTGCGCGGCGCGACGGCTCGCGCCCAGCGCGCCGGTGTCTACGACTGCGGACACAGGCTCGGAGGCCGCTGGCGCTGAGACGGGTAGCTCATGCGCCATGCGCCGCCGCTTCACTTCCAAATACGAAGCAGAGAACGGGTTGGCCGGAATCAGCACGGGCAGGCGCGCCTCGACCGTAACCCCGAGCTTCTGCAGCTCATCGACCTTGGCCGGATTGTTGGTCATCAGCTCGACGGACTCGATCCCGAGCTCACGCAGCATGGCGGCGGCCACGTCGTACGTGCGGGCATCCACCGGTAGATGTAACAACTCGTTCGCCTCGACCGTATCCGCCCCCATGGCCTGCAGGGCGTACGCCCGCACCTTGTTGGCCAAGCCGATACCGCGGCCCTCTTGGCGCAGGTACAGGATCACGCCGTAGCCGTGCTCGGCGATCGCGGCTTGCGCGTGATCGAACTGCTCACGGCAATCACACTTCAGGGACGAGAAAACCTCACCGGTGAGGCACTCCGAGTGCACGCGTACCGGCACGCTGCGGCGACCACGTACTTCACCCATCACGAGCGCGCAGTGCTCGCGGCTCAGGCTCGGGTGGACGCTGGGATCTTCCCAGCGGAAGACGCGCACCTGAAACAGGCCGTGACGCGTGGGGAGGGGGGCCACTGCGAGCTGCTCGATGCGAGCCGTGGGCTGATCCGTCCGAGACGAGGTATCCATCACGCTGGTTCCGTCAATCAATGTGGGGCTGGCTTTCCTCGAGGTCAAGCGCGGCGCTCGCCGGCGCGCGGGGCAGAACTTGCCGATGGCCCCACGGAACTTCGACAGAGCTTCAAAATCCCGTGTTCGAGCACGGATTTCGCGGGCCGTTTGGAGCCGCCTTTCAAGGCGTAGTCGAGTTCAGCCAGGGTTTCGAGCCAGCGTTCCAGATCCGGTCGCGCGATCCGTTTGACCTGTTCAGCTAGCTCGCGCGCCTTGAACGGCGGCGCCCCAGCGCGTACGGCGGCATCATTCGGAGACGCTCCTTCGCTGAGCGCGGACTCGAAGCGCAGCATTTGGCGCGTGGACCAGGCGAGCAAGCCGACCAAACGTAAGCCGCGATCTTGAGCATCGTACACTTCGTCGAGCGCGCGGAAGGCTGCGCCCGGATCGCGCTTGCTGACCGCCGCCACCAGCTCCCAAACCGTTTTGGCGCGCAGCCGCACGACGCACTCGGCGACGACGTCTTCGGTCACCGCGGCGGCGGTGCCCGCGTACAAGCAGCAGCGCTCCAGCGCATCGGTGACTGGGCCGAGCTCCGGCCCTGCGAGCTCCGCGATCAAGTCGGCCACGCCGGGCTCGAGCGGATTGCCGCGTTCGCGCGCTGCCCGTTCGATGAACCCCGGCAAATCGGCGCGGGACAAGGCTTCACAGCTCACCAGCCAGCCGTCTTTGCGGGCGCTCGTCACCAGCTTACGGCGCTTGTCGAGGTTGCCACCGAGCAGCACCAGGGTCGTGCTGGGCGAGGGGGCCTCGGCGTACGCGAGCAAGCGGTCGAGCGGGCTCACTTTATCCTTACTGTCGGCGCCGTCGCGCGGCTCCCAATGTTCCAGCCCGCGCACCAGCACGAAGCGGCGCTTGGCCATCATGGGCAAGGTCCGCGCGGCCGCCAGTGCGGTCTCGACGTCGGTCTCCTGAGCTTGCACTTGATCTTCGTTCAAGCCGGGGATGCCACCAGCGGTGGCCGCAGCCTTCAGCGCCTGGACGACCTTGCCCTCCAGGTGCCGCTCCTCGCCCACGAGCAAGTACACGGGGCGGAGCTTTTGCTCTTGTGCTTCGCGGATGGCTTGTTCGGGGGTCATTGGTTCCGGTCGCTCTGGACGGCCCGAGCATTATTGAGGGCGGGTGAGGCCGCAAGTAAAGGATTGCCCCTACATGGACGCGACGCGGCATTTGGCATGTAGTAAGAAGCCCGGGTCGTGAAAGCTCGCGTGCGTGCCTCGAAAGTAATCGTGCCAGGCCAAAGTTCGCTCGTCGTGATCGGCAATTTCGACGGCGTGCACCTGGGCCATCGCGCGGTGATCGAAGCCGCGCTTTCCGAGGCGCGTGAGAGCGGCTTGTGCCCGTTGGTGCTGACCTTCGATCCGCACCCGGCGGAAGTCCTGGGCCGCGGCGCGCGCCCGCCGTTGACCGTGCTCGATCGCAAGATCGACTTGATCGAGCGTCTCGGCTCGGAGCTCAAGGTCGTGGTCGAGCCTTTCACGCTCGCGCTGTCACAGTTTACGCCCGCGGACTTCGCGCGACAGTTCGTGGTCGAGCTGCTCTCCGCCAAGGTGGTGATCGTGGGCGATAATTTTCGCTTTGGTCATCGCCGCGCTGGTGACTTGGAGGCGCTGGTCAGGCTCGGTGAAGAGCTCGGCTTCGCCGCGCACGCCTCGTCCCTATCTGGAGACGCCCAAGGCCCGTACTCCAGCACCCGCGCTCGCGCCGCGCTGGCGTCCGGTGATCTGACGGCGGTCGGCGCGGTGCTCGGTCGCCCTCATTCGTTGAGCGGCACCGTCGTGCATGGGGCGCAACGCGGCCGCACCATCGGCGTGCCCACCGCCAACCTGGGCGGCGTCGCTGAGGCCTTGCCCCCCTATGGGGTGTACGCGGTGCTGGTCGATCGCGTACGCGAGGACGCGAGCGTGGCCATCGGTACGGGCGTCGCCAACATTGGGCTCCGGCCCACGGTCGACGCGGGCTTCAGCGTGGAAGTGCACCTGTTCGACTTCTCCGAAGACTTGTACGGCGAGAGCCTGCGCGTGCACCTCGTGTCGCGCCTGCGTGAAGAACGAAAGTTCGCCGGCCTGCCCGAGCTCAAAGCGCAAATCGCTCAGGACATCGAGCACGCGCGGGCCGCGCTGGCTTCAGCGCGGCCCGATCCGTTGGCACACGGCGCCTGGTATTGACGATCGCCCGAGCGGTTCGGCATCCCCGCTCACGGCGCGCGCAGCAAGGACCCCTTGACCTCGCGCGGCTCGGGACCGCAATAATAGCTGCCCCATGGCCGAAAGCAGCGACGAACTCGAACGCCTGAGCCGCGAACAGCTGATTTTGAAAGCGCGCGTGCTGGGCGTCGAGCGCGCCGAGCTGATGACCCGCGTAGAGATGCGCGATGAGATCGTGCGCCGCTCCGAACCGGATCTCGCGCAACAAAAGCGTGCCCGCGGCTTTCTGGGGGTCGCCCGTGATCTGGTCGCCAGTGTGGTCGAAGCCGGCCTCAATCTGCCGGACGCTGCTGCCATCATCCGCGGTGACGGCAACCGCGAGAACCATTGGAAGGGCCCACCCCCCGTCGCGACGGTTACGCTGGCCGAAATCTACGCCGCTCAAGGTCACCTCGATCGCGCTCTGCGCATGCTCGACGAAGTGCTAGCCAAAGAACCCGACCACGATCCCGCGCGCGCTCTCCGCACGCGCTTAGCCACCTCGACCGATCTCCCAGTCGCCCCTCCTCGCCGCCGCCAAAAAATCTCGTTCGCAGAAAACGCGAACGCCAACGTGCCCGTGGACGTACCCGATCTCGAGCCCGCGTCCGCGCCCGCGCCCGAGCCCGAGCCCGAGCCGGACTTCGTTTCGGAGCCCGCGGCCGTGGCCGAGCCCGCGCCGGACTTCGTTTCCGCGGCCACGCCGGACTTCGTTTCGGAGCCCGCGTCCGTGGCCGAGCCCGCGCCGGACTTCGTTTCCGAGCCCGCAGTGGCGTCCGCGCCCGCGTCGGACTTCGTTT
>Ga0247760_1001821_pt1 | contig 18321 bp, 13 predicted proteins | sample UWRJL171409R4_FD_179936 | JGI IMG/M metagenome (GOLD analysis project Ga0247760, IMG submission 179936) | Plant litter microbial communities from Arlington Agricultural Research Station in Wisconsin, United States - UWRJ-L171-409R-4 | ecosystem: Environmental > Terrestrial > Plant litter >... | reverse complement strand
AGTCTCGTCACCTTTTTGCTTTCTTTTTCCAATTTGCTCGGGACCTTGCTGACCCCTCTTCTTGATCGCGCTTTCCTGTCCGTCAGCTTTTCTTGTCAGCAAAACCAATCCCCCTCCTTCAGTGTCTATCCGTGGGTCGCTAAAAGCCGGACGGACATACAATGCAACACGACGCAATAACAAACCTCCCGAAGAAGGGTCGCATGCTTCTTATCATTGCCGGTACTAGCTAATCTCCGGCGATGCGTGTAGCGTTGCTTCAGAAGGCAGGTACGAAGAAAGAAGCCAGGCTTCTGGTCTGCCCCAGCATGACTTTTTTGTGGATGTCGTAAGTGGGTGGGAAGGGATGGGCCATCACGGGCTGATTGACGGCGCCTTTCCCCAACGAGCATCTGATCTCACCTGCATTGACGACCATTTCCATCGCGCGCAGACATAGTTTCTTTTGTCAGGGGGACGTAAGCCTCCCCATCAATGATGGCGTTAAAAACTCACACAGGGCGCTGCCAACCACCCGGCTACACTTGGTCGCTTCTCATTCCCTCTTTTTTCTCATGCAGACCAGGAGAGAGTGTGTGCCAGTCCTGCAGCTTCCTTCCTTGTGACATCTCTCGCTCCCATGGATGGCTTGTTTCGATCGATAAGCCAGACCTCCCCGCTATCGTCTTCTTGATTGGTTCGCTGCGGCAGCGCTCCCCGTTTCGCGGAACGTCAGCAACCTGGTCAAGGTAATGCCGGCATCCCTTCGTTCTGGTACATCAAGGCCTTTCCTTTTTCTGTAGGCTGGGCGAGAAAAAAAAAGCCTTGGGGAGGCGGCCATCATCCCGCGCCCACACTGCCTATCCGACTTCTGCTTCTCACCTGAGGTCTTTATCCTCGTCCTCCCGCTCTTTTCTCTCTCCATTTGTTGGAGAAACTTGTGACTGCACAACGTCAACCACCGCGGTAGCCAGTCGGTCCTGTCTGCATATACAGGCACCAGCTGCATCTCGCCGCTTCGGCCCTCTCAGCCTTGTCCCGCGTTATCAGCACAGCGGAGCCAACCTCGCCCGCCATGGCCGACGCACAGGCCGGAGAGAACAACTTTGTCACATTGGTGCCGTTCAATGGCACTGATGGCCCAGGTGGAAACCCCTTGGTCGATGACATGAACATCTGGTATCAGGTAGGCCTTATCGCTCGCACTTCCATTCTATGGCTCCCTGTTTTCACTGGAGGGGTGACGGATGGAGCATGATCTAATGCGCTTTTCTGGCACAGGCAGGCGATTTGGGATGGATGATCACAGCCACGGGCCTGGTGCTTCTCATGATTCCTGGAGTTGGGTAAGTTTCACGCAACCCGTGTTCCTGCTGTGCAACTAACTGATGCAAACTACCAGCTTCTTCTACTCCGGGTTGGCACGGAGAAAGTCGGCACTGTCACTGATCTGGCTGTCGGTAATGGCAGCAGCAGTTACCACCTTCCAATGGTTCTTCTGGGGATACAGCTTGACCTTCTCACACACAGCCGGTCCCTTCATCGGCGACCTCGCCAACTTCGGCTTCAGAAATGTCCTGGCTGCCCCCTCGGTTGGCTCTCCTCGAGTTCCCGATATACTTTTTGCCGTCTATCAAGGCATGTTCTCGGCTATTACGGTAGCGCTAGCCACGGGCGCTATTGCTGAGCGAGGCAGAGTGCTTCCCTGTGTTATTTTCATGTTTATCTGGGCCACCGTCATCTACGATCCTATTGCGTGCTGGACCTGGAACCCGAGCGGCTGGTCTAACAAGATGGGCGGTCTTGATTTCGCCGGAGGCACGCCTGTCCACATCGCCTCTGGCACAGCGGCGCTTGCCTACTCGATGATGCTCGGAAAGCGACGTGGCCACGGCACCCACGAGCTCAACTACCGACCACACAATGTTACGCACATTGTTATCGGTACTGTCTTTCTCTGGGTGGGTTGGTTTGGATTCAATGCTGGCTCGGCACTGTCTGCCAATCTCCGTGCTATTATGGCGGCCATGGTTACGAATCTCGCTGCCTGTGTCGGCGGGATTACCTGGTGTGTATTGGATTACAGGCTAGAGCGCAAGTGGTCCACCGTTGGCTTCTGCTCTGGGGTCGTCGCTGGGCTTGTTGCCATCACCCCAGGCTCTGGTAGGCTCCCCGGTCATACTACCCAAACTTTTGCCCACCTACTGACCCGTTCCAGGTTATGTCCCTGTCTGGTCCGCTGTCGTCTACGGCGTTCTCGGTGCATCTTTCGCCAACTACGCCACTAAGCTCAAATTCATCCTTCGCATCGATGATGCCCTCGATATCTTCGCCGTTCACGGTATCGGCGGCTTGGTAGGAAATATACTGACCGCCTTCTTCGCTACCAACTACATTGCCCACCTTGACGGCGTCTCCAACATCAAGGGTGGCTGGCTCGATCACAACTGGATCCAATTGCCCATCCAGCTTGCCGATTCCTTTACCGGCGGCCTCTACTCCTTCGTCGGGACCAGTCTCATCCTCTTCATCATGAACATGATCCCTGGTCTGACCCTCCGCGCTACCGAAGAGGCCGAGATTCTAGGCATCGATGACGCCGAGATTGGCGAGTTCGCCTACGACTACGTCGAGCTTACCCGTGAAGTGCTCAATGACGTAGATGGTGAGGGCGCCAGCGTCTTCTCCAATGACCATGGCGTCCGTGATTATGCCCCAACCGGCAGAGAAAAGAACACGGGGAACTACATGATGGACCCCCGGATGTACCCAGCGGGCACAGCACAATAATACCCACCACTTCCCTTTCTTGTTCCTTGTTTCATACTTATATATGTCCTTCGGTTCAGCGGTTGAATATGTTGCGGAGTCACGGCATCTTGGGTTTTTGCTCGCGCCTTACGATCTGATACGGTTGATTGAAACATCAAACGACACTGTTATCGCTCCTTTGGGTAGATGAGGTTTCGTGCGGGCCATGGGAAGAAGTAGCATGTGTGACACGACCTGGATGGGTATGAGGGAGATACATGGCTGGCATGTAAATCAAAAAGTGTACCATAGGATTTTCCCAAAGAGCTGGCAAATCGCAGCTTCTCCCCATCCTCCATGATGGGTTTGTGAGGAATAGATGATAACCCACCCAAACCTTCTTCGTCCAAGAGTTCTGTACCCATCTTGTGCACCCACCCATCTTGCCAGGCTCTTAACCAAAGACTACGGAGGGAAAAGGTATCGTGCATAAAGTCATCAAGAGCATGCATGGAATACCATGCCATGCAATCGCCACGTCAACACCATCGTTCCCAAGGCTCACGCCACTTAACTCCCAGAATCTCAAAGATTCTCTTCTCGTCCCGCCCTTCAACCAGCTCCCCTTCGGTAACCTTGGCCCTACTTGGGCCTCGCATCACCTCCCTGTACAGCCCCCGCTGATTCAATCTCATGCCCTTCTTTGATGCTAGCAGCCGCATGCTCCGATTGAAGATATCATTCCCCGTAAAATAAATCAGCGCGGCACCATACTCCGTCTCGGGCACCAGCAAAAAGTCTATCCGCCTCCAGACGCGCTTTTTGCGTCCTACACCCTCCTTCCCGAACTTCCCGTACTCTGACTCCGGCAGGATGCAACAACCATGCCATTTACTTCCCGGCCCGTCCTTGCTAGGGCGACGCGTGCTATGCAGCGCTGCGAGCGTGGCGACGAGGAAGCCTTTGTCGGTGAGGACGCCGAGTAGCTCTTCAAGGAAGGCGACGAGGTCACCGGCAGAGGTGGTGCCCTTTTTGGTGACGATGATGTCAATGTCTCCAGAGCTTTGGGAGCCGCGCCGGTAGCTGCCGCCGATGAGGATTTCTACTCCTGGATCAATGCGGGCGGCTTCGCGGCGGACGCAGGCACCAAGGAGGGTGACTTCGGTGCGGGGGATGCGTGCGTTAAGGTCGTCGTAGTGTTCAACGCCGAGGCGTTGGTTGGGTGTTAGGTCTGGGGGAGGACGAGCTAAGAGATCCTCCAGAGTACGGAGCCCTTGTGCGACCCAGCGGTTGGCAACGTTCGTTCCTACGCCGTAGATGCCAAGGAAAGTTGAAAGAACTTTGTCAAGCGGCTCCTCGCGGGCGTAGTCGAGGCGGCGAAGGGCGTTGGTGGTGACAATCTCCTCGATCTTGGCTGCGAGGCGGGAGCCGATGCTGGGGAGGCGGTAGGCTTCTTCTGCAGTCATGATACGTGTGGTTTCTCTGCGGAGGGTGCTAATGGCTCTGCGATAGGCCATGGTGCGCCAGTGGTCGTTCACATTGGTATAGTAGTTACACATGCTCTGCAGAACCTCAATGGTACGGGCATTGGGGTTATCTTCTTGGTGAGCTCCCTTGCCCAGAGTACCCCCGCGATTGCACGCAAATTGATCTTCAAAAGCAATGGCCTTTTTGCCTGCGTTATTCTTGATGGAGCGCTTCCTCCGCACAGTCTCCTGCTCTGATCCGGAATCGGTCTCCGACCCAGAGATGGAGCTCTGACCGTCCAGAACGGACTGGGAGTCATCCTCTTCAGCATCATCTAATGGCAGGTCTTTGTACTGCCGCATAAGTTGAATGTATTCTGAGAGTTCATCCTTGGTCTCCGAACTGGATTGATTGTAAGACGACTGGATAATTAACTCATCAGCCCGGGGTCCGGAACCGGGAGCGTGTTGGGACTCCCGCGGATCGGATTGACTTGCGCCATCCTCAGCAGCTTCTGCTGATGACTGCGTCTGTGAGATCTCAACCACCCGCTGGGTTCCGTTTCTTGGAACGTGATCCCATCTCCTTAGGTTTTCCTGTGGCTCTTTCAGTGGCAAAGAGTGATTCGGACTGTCCGCTGACGTGGCAGTCGGGCATGTTTCGGCATTCGCCGTAGGAGCGGGAAAACCCGATACACTGTATCGTTGCTGATTTGGGTTGAGAAGAGTCCGATAAGCAATACAGTCAATGGGGTACTCCTCGTTGATGACGACCAGATTGTCAACAGAACGGGAAGTTAATATCTTCTGAATATCTTTGTAACTCAGTCGCTTATCCACAATGACATGGCTTGCATCGGACAAGTCTCGGACCCATCTTGCTCCGTATTGTTTAGCTTTACCGATGCGTAATTTTCGCATTGGCGCGACGTCATCGTTCGGGATGTAATAGAATGACAGAGTCTTGAAAATTTGCTCCGATTCAGGGACACTTTTCTCGCCAGGGGCTTGCCGTTTTCGCTTCCTCATGAACGTGCTCGTGCTCGACGATTGGTCTGCAACGAGAGAGGCCGCAGTTGCGGGTGAAGGCTCCAAAGGAACGGTGGCACTTCTTTGTAGCGGTTTGCTCAATGGCCGTTTTTGGTTTGGAATTGGCGTTTCCTTGATGGCCGTCTCGTTGGCCTCAAGTTCGAACAGCCTCTTCGTGATTGCACCTGGGGCTTGCCGCGCGCCAGGTGTGGCTTCGATGACGGTAACGGGAGATTGGGAAGTCTCCGCTGAAACTGAAGCTGAGAGGGTACGTCGAGGAGGGTGAAGCCTTCCTTCTCTTACCGAACTAGGCTGCGACACGGTAGAAGCCTCTTTTTGCGACCCAAAAAACTTGCTGGACTGTGCACGGTATTCTTGCTCTTGGCTGCTAAAAGTGTCATCGCCATCGCTGAGCCTATTCAGAGCGTCCAGCTCGTCAAAGAAGGCGACCTTCTCGGCGAGAGAAGCGAAATCCATTTGCAGTATACGAAAGACTTGGGCAATGCATTGCAAAAGTTGGAACAGAAGTGCTCTGTTTGCGATCAAAGAGATGCCGCGGATGCCTGGAGAGAACGGCAAGTGGGAATGAGCAGATGCGCGATGTTTCGCTGGTGATCAAATTACGTGCAGCAAGTTGACGCGGGAGCACGTGCCTGGTGTGGTACGTACTAGAAACTAATTAGCGGACGTGAGCCGCTGATAGGCCCCTGCAGGCGGGGCCACAACGGTCTGTTTCACGTTCCTCCATTGCCCCTTTGTTGAGAATGGTCGACCGTTGATTCTCGAATTTCATGACCTTTTATTACTGCACCACCAGCGAACCCCCGTTGCTTCATCCGGCTCGTCTTGTTTCTAACCCGGTCCGGTGTCCAGTACCGTATCGCTATCCATAAGACATTTCGCTGCCTTATTTTACCCCGCTTATCACCTCAATCATGTCTAACCTCTTTTCCGGTTTGTAAGTGCAAACAATCAGTTTGTCCCTGCATCTACCCCCTTTTCTACACCACTAGGATTGGTCCGCATCTACATTCCTTGCTGTTCCCTTTCCTGTCTTCTTATAGTCGGTATTTGCATACATCCTACACGGCCACCACAACTTACTGATTAAGTTTTGAGTGGGTATTGACACTAACTGATTTGACAGCAATGCCCGGTTGAGAGGCACCTCAAACAAGCCGGGATCTGCCAAAAGCCCCGTCTCACCCGCGAGTGATGCTCAACTTTCCCTACCGGGCGGCAGCCTTTCTCAGGCAGGCCAATCATCAACTAACCTGGCATCCAAATTACCGCCGTTGCCCGCCTCGCCTTCGCTGTCCCAGTCCATCAACATGGCGGGCACTGCTGAGGAGACACTCACAGCATACCATCTTCCACGGCCCTTGCCAATGTGGCTGAATCCGGCCTACGCTAGGCATATCGTCAAGGGAAATTTTATGACGCTCAGCGCTAAACCCAAGACTGTGGAGGAGGGCGAATGGATAGCCCACCAAGGTACACCGTCCCCTCATTGCTAGCTCCTTGCAAACGGTGCTGATGCTTAGTGGCCAGTGGTCGAGCACTATCGCAATCTATGGAACTTTGTCCGGGTTGTATACGAGAAGGAAGAGGACGGAAAGACCATTTGTAATGCCACGTCGTGCCCACGCATGTCGGCTGGAGCGTGAGTTGTCCGCCTTGTCTATCGTTACTGGCCAGGTTCTAACTCCCTGCGAGAAACCACTCATATACATGGCTGAACAGCCGTTTTGAGCCCATTGAGCTCCCAGCTTACGAGTACATTACCTTGATGCAACGCTGGATCTCGGGCAAGATCGACGACACCAAAATGTTCCCCACGGAAGCGTCGGGGGTCTCATTCTCCCACAATCCCCAGATCACCACCACAACCTTGCTAAATGGCCCGGACGAGTGGGTAGGGAAGCGGAGCGGGTTCCCCCAAGAGTTCTTGGGTATCTGCAAGACTATCTTCTTGCAAATGTTCCGCGTCTACGCCCATCTCTACTGGGCCCACTTCGTGGACCCATTTTACCATCTCAACCTCGAAAAGCAACTGAATAGTTGTTTTAGCCACTTTGTGCTGACGGCTACTGCTTTGGACTTACTCAAACCCCAGGAACTCGAGCCCATGCAGCCCCTGATCGACCTCTGGGCAGCCAATGGAACCTTCCCTTCAGAGTCCAAGGCGTATGAGTACGCCAATTTGAAGGCAGGAACCAAACTCTTGCAGCTTGGCGGAATGGCTTGATTGACCGTGAGACGTCATTTGCCAATAACCCATGTTGGCCATGCATTTACAGGGAGTTTGCAGGGTACGACGAAATGGTGAATTTCATATGGCATTCTAGAAGCTGTGGGTCATGTTCTTTATGGCGGCGAGTGAGTATTGGTCCCAGATGCATGGATTTTGCTGCTTACGAAGTGGAGATCCAAGGGAGGTGTTCTGGCCAGGTTTGGTGCAGATTTTCGCTGGTGTTGGTGTAGATTCCAAAGTCTGGGGCACTTTGTGTGCTAGCCCCCGTTGAGGGTAAAGCGCTAGATAAAAGACAGATGTGGTCCAACCCTTTGTACTCTCGTGTCTTTGTAGACATGTAGTCGAAAGTGCACAAAGATCGCGTGATAGTAGGCGGAAGGGTGCTGAAGGGTAGCAAGTGTGGGGCAGCGATAACTAAACACTGACCGCCTTGACCCCTTGCCGATTCTGTCGCAGCGGGGGCGGGGCAGTTATTCTACTATCGGGTCGACACAGCTTTTCAACCCAAAATCTTCCCGCAAGCAGGACCATGCGAAAGCCGGGCTGCTTCTTGAAGTAAACAGTGCGCAAAATTTCTGACGGCTCTCCCGTCCTTCCTGTCTCTCCATTCCTGTCTCCCAGTTCGAAGCCCTTCCACATACTTCAAGATGGCGGACGAAATGGACCTCGAAGTTGCTGAGCAACGCCTCAAGTCCATGGAGCATTCTGAGCAGCACTACTTTAACAGGTGAGAAACAAATTCTCGCCCGCGCCGTGACACGCTCTTTGATGTTGGCGCAACGCTAATGCCCGCCATTCTCAGTTACAATCACCATGGTGAGATTGCGCACTGCTTTCCAAATGGACTCTTGGACCTGGTTCCCGCTAACCCAAGGCCCTTCAAACGCTAGGCATACATGAGGAGATGTTGGTATGTCCACTCCTTTCCATGTTCCCGTCTTGTGGGATGCAATGTGGCTGAATTTTCTCCGCCTTATAGAAAGATGAAGTCCGAACACGATCATACATGAACGCCATTGTTCAAAATAAGCATCTTTTCAAGGACAAGGTGGTTCTTGATGTAGGATGCGGTACCGCAATTCTCTCAATGTATGCGCGGCCCCGCTGTGCCCTTTTCTCATACACGGAAGCTGACGTACTCTACATGACAGGTTTGCTGTCAAGGCTGGCGCAAAACATGTCATCGGCGTCGACATGTCGACCATCATCTTCAAGGCCCGTGAGATCGTCAAGGTCAACGGTATGTCGGACAAGATCACGCTGATCCAGGGAAAGATGGAAGAGATTGAGCTGCCCTTCCCGAAAGTCGACATCATCATCTCCGAGTGGATGGGATATTTCCTTTTGTACGAGAGCATGCTGGACACCGTCTTGTATGCCCGCGACAGGTATCTGGCCAAGGACGGGCTGATCTTCCCTGACAAGGCTACCATTTTTGTGGCCGGTATTGAGGATGGCGACTACAAGGATGAAAAAATTGGCTGTGAGTCTGAAAGTTACGCTGTTCTATTTCGTGATACTGACTCTGGCAGTCTGGGACAATGTCTACGGGTTCAATTACAGCCCGCTGAAGGAGACCGCCCTCTCGGAGCCCCTAGTCGATACAGTTGAGGTCAAGGCGGTTGTGACTGACCCAACCCTGGTGCTCACACTTGACCTCTACCACTGTCAGCCAGCTGACCTGGCGTTCAGCTGCCCATTTGATCTCGTAGCCAGGAAGGATGATTTTATCCACGCTCTTGTTGCATGGTTCGACATCGAATTCTCTGCCTGCCACAAGATCGTCCGTTTCTCCACCGGTCCACATACTAAGTACACCCACTGGAAGCAAACGGTGTTCTACTTAAAGGACGTGCTCACGGTTCAGAAGGGAGAGAAGGTGGAGTGTTCGCTACACAACCGGCCTAATGAGAAGAACAAGCGCGACTTGGATATCAAAATCGAATATCGGCTTGATACTCAGGACCCGACGAGGTCGGCTGAGGGGACTTGCTTGTACAAGATGTGCTAGCTGCCTTGCTCGGGATGGAACATATATTTCCACAGAGTAGCTGGAGAGCGGAATGACCCAAGGCTGGTGAAGAAAGAGGATGTGGTCCATGAGAAAGATAGAACCCGGACCCAAACAGCAATCTCACCCGGGTATTGGCTGAAAATGAAAAGAAAACACGGGGGATGTTGGTTGATGGTGATGTGATTAGAGTTGAGCGACTTCATTTTCAGCCAGAGCGGAAAGGGCAAAGCGGCTCATGGCGTTTTTCAGATAGCGAAACACCAGCTTTAGAATTATGACTGCATCACGACCTGATGGGAATGATACCCGAGAATTCATAGAGTCATGCTGCCAAGCTTGTGAATACTTCACCAGGGTTACAATATGCAGCTCGACTGACAGTGAGTGGCGTGCTTGTGGCAAACGATCCTCTCCCCCCGTCGAACTCCTAAGCCCCCGAAGCGAGATAGCATGACCATTGAAATCACTGCTTATCAGGCTGACTCGTCTGGCGTAGCCTCAGTGACTGCTTGGCCGAACCGACAATGTTTGCTCATCTACATCATGAATCGTGGGAATACACTATGATTGTTTCGATGACGTCGCTGCCTGAATCAGAACGTTGGAAAATAAACTTGCTCGCTCACTCAAATCCCTTGTCATCAGTGCCGCCATCCATTGCACGCCCCTTTTCGTTGCAGGATTCTTTTGACCCTACATTCTCAGTGTTTACCCCCCACTCCAGAGAATTCCCAGATCGTCTGTAGGGCAAGGTAGTAGACACTCCACCTTTACAGCTCATGAGGAACACCGGAAAGAAGGATGCCAGAAGAGGATACGGAACAGATGATCTCCTGCTTCGCCCTTGCCTGTAGGCTGTTCACCAGTGGCCGTCATATCGGATTACAGGTCTCCCAGGACTCTCGATACCGGCTTGAGGTGCCCGCTCCTACTATTGATTGGTATCGGCGGTGTTTATTCTATCGCTGATCGCTCTGATACCGAGGCTGATTGTTTGTTCTGATATTTGCTTCTCTATCCTTTTCCATCTTAACTCACCCACTTATTTTCTCTTTCACTCATCCTGTCCCGACAGTTCATTCCAGCCGTTCGGAATGAATAGTTGGTCGATGAAATTGCCCTCGTACTCTGAAGGCAGCTCACGTCCCTGCTCGGACGGGACCCTAAGAGCGGCCTTCCCTGCCACTCACCGGGGGCGTTTTTGTCAAGCACAAGCCATTTCCGACCCCCACTCTAATGGACGCCGCCGTATCGTTCAATGATACGGGCCACGCGTTCCGCGAGCTCGTTGGCCTCGGAACGGGTGGCCGCTTCCGCGTAGACGCGACAGGCATTTTCGGTGCCGCTAGCGCGAGCAAACGCCCGCGCATCTTTGAACTTCTTGACTTCGTTGTCAATCTCCTCTTGGGCGCCGTCTGGACGTGAGAGGCGACGTTCTGCGTCAGTAGTTTCAAAAATGTCCTTGTCAATGACCTCGACTCGGACCAGCCGGTTTGGCAGGTCTGTATACGTCGTGGCCCAGTCCCGCAGACCCCAGGCCTTGTGGGCGAGAATCACCTCAACCATCAGCATGTCCGAGATGGCATCCCCGACTGTTTGGTTGATCAAGTCGGACAAAGCAGCCAGCGTGTCGAGCGCATCCTTCTGCGCGGGCGACTGTGGGGCTGCATTCTTGAAGGCATTCGTGGCATCCCGAGAGAAGAGGACGGTGCCATGTCCGTTGGCTTCGAAGTATACGCCAATGTCGAACTGCTGGGCGACATGGTGCAAATGCTTCACTCCAGTGGGAGTGCAGGTGACCGGAAGCTTGAGGTGCTGCCTAATGTAGCTGGTGCTGGCGCCATTGGCATAGGCAGTTTGCACGACCCCTATGCGGAGCAAATCTTTCAAGCCGGCGCTCTCGACAAGCTCGCCAATGAACGAAGCGGCCAGAGACGAAATACGGTCGCCGTCCAGCATGACAAAGCCAGCCTGAGGGTCCATCCAGTAGTACATAAGACGGTCAGCGTCGCCGTCGAGCGAGCAGCATCGAACGCCAGCCTGAGGTTTAGGAGATGGCGGAGCTCTCTGTTTGGTTTTGACGTAATCGGCGCCGCACTGAGATCGTCAGAAAAAGGACCTCGTAAAATAGTCCAGTAAGCACTTACGTCGAGATTGAGAACCTCAGGACGGAGGACATCATCGTTGACAACCTTAACGTCAAATGCAACCTGATCTTTAGGGATGTGCTTGAGGAATTCGGTAAGCTTCGGCCCGCCCACACCGTTGGCGCAATCTACAACTAGGCTACCCTCGATCTTTTTATTCTTCATGGCCCGCACGAAAGCGGTAGCCAACTTCTCGTAATACCCTTCCTCGCTGACCTTCCCATACGCGTTTGGGGTTCCCTCGTACGTGCTTGCGCGAGTGAGGTAGTGCAATTGGGGGGTTGTTAGAATCTTATAGTCAACCGGCTCGGTGTCGGTAGCCACCAAGGCATCAGAAAGAGCGGTGGCCAGCTTGTGGCCGGAAGGGCGAGTATCGCGGCCGTAGATAACCTTGGCCGAGTTGCTCAGTGTGACCTTAAGGTCGGCAGCAAGCTTGTTGTAGATCTTGACCAATTCCTCATCGCTAGACGCATTGACCAAGGAGGTGGCATACTTCTCCCAATCTGGGTCAAGCATCTCACCGGTGGGGTCTACAATCTTGACGCCATTGTCGACAGCGGGGTTGTGGCTCGCCGTGATCATGACTCCAACCGGCTGGCCTAGCATCTTGCGGCTACGGAGCGAGGCGAGAAGACCGACACGAAACGTGACGCCATCGAGCAGGTCGGCGTTCATGCGGAAACCAGCAGTGCCATACCTGTAGAGCTGATCTTTAGGTAAGGGCACGATGGGGTGCGTCAGTGAAGCCGCCAGGATCTTGTCGTCATGCATCATGGCGATCGTTAGTTGAGGTACTGGAGGGTTGAGAGGTGGGAAACGACCTGCTCGTATAAACAAGGCGCTGGGAATGAGGGCAGCAAGCGGGATTTAAGGATGAGAAGGTGAGCGTCCGAGGTAAGGTAAGCACTGTAAGCTTCGATGTCGGATGGAATTGGGGAGGGGTCCCCAAATCGTTAAGCTGCCCCGCACTGCAGGAGGGAGCCAAGCAATTTGGCGGGACACAGCATATTGCCCGATACTAGGTGGGTCTATTTCCTGATCGACGTCACTTTCCGAACTTTAATAAGCCAGAACGCGACTCTCCGTCGCTCGGACGCGTCCCCCAGAAACATCGCGATTCTACATTTTGGACCAGCGAACTTTCCGCCTACACCTCGCGGTGGTATCGACCCTATTGGATGCCCGTTGCTCAGAACGCGGGTTTACTTGGCCGATTTCTTGGTCTTTTTGAAATTTTTTAATGGTTTTTGTATTTCAACTCGTTTCCTCTTCCTCGCATCCGTTGCGAACCACCCTCGGCCCTAACGACCGCATTCCCCGTATTCTCCACCATGCCCGACGATACGTGCGCGAACCCGCTCCTGCTCCAATGGCTCAAGGAATGGTGGGACACGGCCCGCGAGCGCAACTCCAAAGGAGTGACGACGTACAAACATGCCTACGAGTCGCTCAAGGCTTGTCCAATCCGATTTGAACACCCCGCTGCATTGCAGCGACTACGGGGCTTCGGGCCTAAGATCTGCGAACGACTCACGGAAAAGCTCAAGGCCCACTGCGAGGAAAATGGGTTGCCCATGCCAAAGCATCCATCTAAGTGTCGGAGAAGGGTTCCGGATGTGAACCCCTGGGCTGCAGACTCGGGCGATGAAGAGGTGGCCCGTCCCGCCAAGAAGGCTCGAAAGGCGAAGCAGTATGTTCCCGCATACCGGTCTGGGGCATACGCTCTCGTGCTTGCACTCTCACTTCAAGATGAGAATGCTGCACAGGTGGGCCTCACGAAGGCCGATCTCATTCAGGCAGCCCAGCCGCACTCGGATGCGTCCTTCACAGCACCGTCTGATCCCACCAAATTCTATACGGCATGGAACTCGATGAAGACGCTCGAGCAGAAGGAACTTGTCTACGAAAGAGGCCGGCCTCTGAAGAGATACGCTCTAACTGACGAGGGCTGGGAGGTGGCGAAGCGAATCAAGGAGCTTGCTATAACTCGCGGTGATCTCGGAGACCTCATTGCGGCCACGACAGTGGGACCTTCCGCACCCAACAGCTCTTCGGCACAACCCAGGACTGGAGCGCCCCTTGTTGACTCCGAATCGCTCTTCGTTGATGATGAGGGCAATAATCACATGGACCTTGAGGAACGTGGTCGTGATTCCAAGGCTGAAGTCGACCCGCCCAAATCCCAGAGCCAGAATAGCGAGTACAAAGATGTTGTTGCAGACGGCGGCGCTGGTAACAGTTCCTTGCCCAACTTCACGCCCATCAGGCTCGCACCCGGCACGTTTACCGTGGAATTGGTGCTTGACATCCGCGAGATCCGCGCCAAGACAGACCGCGACTACATGCAGGACGAACTCACGAAGAAAGGTTGCAAGCCCATTATGCGAGCTTTAGAGTTGGGCGACGCGTTGTGGGTAGCAAGGTGTAACAATCCTGGCTGGCTGTCACGCGTGGGAGCCGAAGGCGACGAGGTGGTCCTGGACTGGATTGTGGAACGAAAGAGACTTGATGACCTTATTGGGAGTATTCGGGACGGTCGCTTCCACGAGCAAAAGTTTCGGCTGAGAAAGTCGGGAATCAAGAATGTCATATACCTTGTTGAGGACATTTCGATGGACGCACCCCACATCCAAAAGTATGAAGAGTCGGTCCGGTCGGCCATGGCGTCGATTCAGGTAGTTAACGGCTATTTTTTGAAGAAGACGCTAAAGATGGACGACACTATCAGTTATCTGGCATCCATGACCAGACTGCTCAAGAAAGTGTATGAGGGTAAAACTCTGCATGTTATCCCGACGACAGTGCTCACGGCTAAGAACTACCTACCTCTCTTAAAGCATTTACGGGAGAAACAGCCAACGGTTGGTCATCACATCAGTTATCCGGCCTTTGCATCACTAGTGTCAAAGTCGGACCTGATGACACTGCGTGATCTCTACCTCAAAATGCTGATGTGCACACGGGGCGTGACAGGTGAGAAGGCGGTCGAAGTACAGAAAGTATGGAAGACGCCCAACCATCTTGTCAAGGCATTTGAGCAGTGCGGAAGCGGCGATGAGGGTAAGAAGAGGAAAGCCACTCTGGTTATGGACCGGTTGGGCCACCTCGTGGGGAGGAAGAAGATACCCAAGGCAGTGAGTCAAAAGATTGCCGAAGTATGGGGTGAGCTATAGCTGTAGATAACTCATCAGACCAGAGCATGGCAGGCACGCATACTCGGCGTAACCTGGTTTCCATCACAACACCACTCTCCACATATTTGCCGACTTCCTATGAGGATTCACTCGAAACTAACCTCCGCACCGTCTTCTGTAAAAACCCCCCTTCCCTCTCATCCAACCCAGCCAAATACCCCTGCAGGCTCTTTTCGACATACTTTGCTGTCATGTCCACTTCAACATTCACCGTCTCTCCGACCGCCTTGGCCGCCGTCACGATCCTCTCTTGCGTATACGCGATCAACATCACCTCCCACCACCCCTCCTCGTCATTCACCCTCGTCAACGTCAGACTCGCCCCGTCCAGCGCAATAAACCCCTTGTGCACCACATAGCGCAGCACCTGTTTATCACGCGGCGCAAACCGCAGCGTCACCGCATTCCCGTCGGGCGTCCGCGCCGAAATCGTCGCAATCGTGTCCACGTGCCCTTGTACGAAATGCCCCCCCATTCGCGTGTCTGCGCGCACTGCCCGCTCTAGATTCACGCGCGAACCTTGTGCGAGATTGCCGAGGTTGGTAAGGCGGAGCGTTTCGGGAGCAATACCCACGGTGAATTGCGTTGGAGTGAAGGACGTTACGGTTAGGCAGACACCGTTGATGGCAATGCTATCACCGAGGTGGGCGTCGGAGAGGAGATTGGTGGAGGGGAGGGTGATGGTTAGGGAAGTGCCGCCGGTGGAGTCGGAGGGGTTGAGCTCATCGACGACTGGGAAGGGGTGTTAGTTAGGAAGGGAGGGGCGAGGCGGGAAGATTCCTACCGCCGATTTCTTCGACGATTCCGGTGAACATGGTGACGAGCTAGAGAGAGCAGTAGCTCGGTGGCTTGTGGTGTTTTCTGGGAAACGGGGTGATGGTGATGGGTTGGATGGTGGGGGAGGTGAGTGCAGTATGGTCCAGCGGGGTAGTTGGGATCCACTGTGAGCTTAGGGAGAATGTTGCTGACTTTTCGGTATGGTAATCACCTGCAGTGACATTTTTCCTTTTCGCCTTTTCGCTCTGGAGAAGTCACTATCATCACGTTGACAAGGTCTGTCGCTGTGGGTGGTAAGGTATGACGGCGCGAGTTCGATTAAAGATTCTTGTGCAGCTGTCATTTAATCGCTACGGAATCATTCCATTGCTATACATAGCTGAGTACGACCTGAAATTATCCGGAAATGATGGTTCAACCTCTATCACATTAAGGTCACCTCAGAGACTTCCAGGGGTTCTCCCACTGACATCGTTCTCGATCTGGAATGAGACTAAGTTACTTCGTAAAGATACTTCGTAGTTATTTTGTACCTGGTTACCACTCAGTCCTAGCGCTGCGGCCGAGCCTTGGCGGGGCGCGAGCCTTTCCTTGAGGTCTCATCTCAAAAACAACACACAATTTACATATATGCTCATTATCATCATCAAGGTATTCTTTATTTTATTTTATTCTTTATTTCATTTTTCTGCATATATATATACATATTTGGTGCGCCATGACGCTCCAGCGATGGCTACGTCTTGCTGCGGCTGTCGGCATTGTCTGGCTTTTGGTGCACCTCTTCACCAGTAGCGACACCTCACTCACCTTGGTCGGGCTGCCCGCCGCACCGGGACGCGTCAAAGACGACGCCCTCTGCCGTCCGCAAGGCTGGAGACCCTTCCGGGTTGCGCCGGACGCGCCCCCGCGCAAGGTCTTCGACCTCGTCATGGTCAACACAGAACTCGACTGGCTCGAGGTGCGACTCAACACGACGTGGGACAATGTCGATTTCTTCATCCTAGTCGAGGGTGCCAAGACCTTCACTGGTCAACCCAAGTCTCTCCTCCTGAAACAAAACCTTGCATCCCCACAATTAGCCCCCTACAAGTCCAAGATCATCTACCACGAGATCGAATATCCTCCTTCTTTTCGCCCAAAGTCCCCCTGGGACTACGAAGACTTCCAGCGCAACGCCATGCTCACCCAGGTCTTTCCCCGCCTTTCTGGAGGCACCATTGAAGGCGCGGCCCCCCACGCCGGGGACGTCATTGTCGTCTCCGACGTGGACGAGATCCCCCGCCCATCGACTCTCTCCCGCCTAAGAGCATGCCATTTCCCCCGGCGGCTGACGTTGCGCAGCCGGTTCTACTACTATTCCTTCCAGTTTCTCCACGACGGTCCCGAGTGGCCGCACCCACAGGCGACGTTTTACCAAGGGTCCCGTACCGTACGGCCCAACGATCTGCGCATGGGACTGGGCTTCTTCTTGTCGCTATGGTGGGATCGGGCAGATATGGCCGGCGCGGCGTGGCATTGCTCGTCGTGTTTTCGAACGGTAGAGGAATTTCTGACCAAGATGGCGTCGTTCTCGCATACGAGTATGAATGCGGAGAGGTTTCGGGATAAGAAGCTCATTGCAGAGAAGGTGAGGAAGGGGCTGGACTTGTGGGAGAGGAAGGGAGAGACCTTTACAAGGATTGATGATAATCAAGATGTGCCTCCGTTTTTGCTGGAGAATTCGGAGCGGTTTGGATATATGTTGAGTAGGGATGGTAAGTCGGCTGGATTTGTGGATTATGAGGATTGATTTTCATTTCCTATGTCTTGGATACTATTTATTTACTCTCTTGTGTTTTCCGGGTATATCTGTGTACGAATACATGCACTTGTATCATTATAGTCCTAGCATGGCGTTTGGTTTCAGTCACAGGACCTCTATGATTCGCTGATTGGATAGGTAGAGTCTGAATAGGTCGATGACCAGTTGTTGTCGTCTCTATCAATAAAGATTAATAACTAAATAGTATCCCGTGCGTAAACCCGTATACCCTTGTCTCCTCGAGTCCCCGTGTCCCATAACCCATCCGATCATGAGCCGGAACCATTCTCCATATGAGTGTGCCCAGTGTGTAAGAATATCCAAATATACATGTGCATGCGTACGCATTTGCCGTCGTGGCTCATTAGTTGGGTGTCCGTCGTGATGAATCGTTTTCTCCAAGAGGGGGAAAAAAAAGTAAAAGCATGATTCATCCGCCACCTCCTCGTTCGTTCGTCTCTTCATCTCTTCGAATCGTCTCTCACTAAGTTGGTCAAGCACTTAAAGTGCCATCACAACCGCCGCAGCAGCGGCCAAGAAAAGCCCAGCGCCGGAAGCTCCAAGACGCTCCCCACCAGCCACGACCGACGATGTGGCAAACTGCGTTGGGCTGCTCTTGGTGGGAGTGCTCTTGTCACTGCCAGTGCCTTTGTCATTACCGCTGCCGCTGCCAGATGTAGGCTGAGAAAGAAGGGTGCCCGGGACGACAGTGCCGGGAATGTAGCTCCCCGTTGGGACGGGGACAACCGTACCGGGAGCTACAGTGCCTATAGTCATGGTGCCGACAACGCCTGAGGGGCAGGCACACTCGCAGACTGGAATTGGTCAGTACATGTATTGCAAGTTTGTTTCCCCAGCAGGCATGTAACATTGAAGCTGTGGGCATGAAACATGGAAGAGGACACG
>Ga0247760_1001820_pt1 | contig 18321 bp, 15 predicted proteins | sample UWRJL171409R4_FD_179936 | JGI IMG/M metagenome (GOLD analysis project Ga0247760, IMG submission 179936) | Plant litter microbial communities from Arlington Agricultural Research Station in Wisconsin, United States - UWRJ-L171-409R-4 | ecosystem: Environmental > Terrestrial > Plant litter >... | reverse complement strand
GATTCTTCGTACAAGGGGGTGAGTGGGCTGATGGGGGGCGAGAAGGAGTCGTGTCGGGTGCGGGTGGTTATTGGAGAGTATTGTGTTCTTGGTGTTTCGCCGCCACCGCCGCTGCTTGTTCTGGATGACTGAGACATCGTCCGGAACGGTATTCTGTTTGCGCTGGGGCTGATTACCTGTCCCTGGGGGTCGCTTCGAGTAAGGGGTTGACTGATCGATGAAACGGAACCTGATCCGGAGGATGGGGACCATATTCTCCCTGCTGGCATGTGATTCATAGCTGGTGGTCCGGCGGTTTGGGCGTTGATGTAGGCTGAGTATCGGGAAGAGCTTGCCTGATTCGGAATGGGCGAGTATCCTCCATAAGAGTCTCTGGGAATCTCAGGCTGCCGGAATGTGCTGGTGCTTGTTGGTGACAATGGGGACATTCTTGTTGCCCCCTGTCCAACAGCTGGAGTCATCAATACCGCGGGCTGCTCGGGTGCCTTTCCATGGCTGGAACGACTGGAATTGCTCGCTCTTCGAGTCGAACCGGAGTCGGTGGAACCGCTCAAAACACGATCCCCCTCGAGTCTCATCGGTTCCCAGAGCTGTAAGGAAGCATGTTCCAAGACCTTTTGCTTTCCTCTCATGATGAAGAAAACCTTCAAGTCGCATCTGAGATATAGACTTTAGCCACATGAACGGCAGTGGGTGGAAGGAAGACTCACTTCGGCATATACTTGCTAAAGACCTGATACCCCGTCAGGGCCTGCTGAAATAAGAACAAATCCTCCTCTGTATGAAATTCTAGCGGGTGTATTTGACCGCGACCGTTGTTGAGAATCATCACTAGCGACTGGCTGGCACCGGGTACCGCATACTGAGGCACAAGAGTGGCAACGGAGAGGTCGATATCAACCGGAATTGTCCGAGACGCCGGCTGCCCGACCTGTCCGGTCGTAATGACAAGGCAGAATACACTATCCTCGGTTTCGAGAAGTCGAAAGAGCACCATCTTTCGCCATAGCCGAGGGTTTGTCGTCATCAAGTCCAGGTCGAGGAGTAGTTCCATTGGTCTGGGGTCTTCCACAAATTCTGTATCCTCGGGGTGCTCCTCTTTAGGCCAGATTCTTGGCCAAGGCGTTCGGTGCGAGATATTTGGGAGGTCGGTGTCTCGGGTGAAGCGAATGCATTCGTCTGAGAGCATTTTTGCCAAGCCCTTGATGTAGCTGGGCCAGTGGGAGGAGTCCGAGGTATTGAGATATTCATCGGATCCGAGCATTTTTGACATGAGAAACTGGCACGCCAGTAAGTTTAGATATTGACCCTCAGCCGATTCATCGTCGAGGCCGCCAGCTTTGGGGTCCAAAGGGCTGTGGTTGGTTGCCGTTTCGAAGCACCTGACGAAGACGTCGGCGATGTCCCAAAGGGCGGGGACAAAATCGCCAGCTTCTGTCTGGTCTGGGTGGCTCCAAAAGAGTGTTTCAAGTTCCATCTTGATTTGAGGGGGGATCTCTAGTCGGTGAAGGTGGTCTTCTTCGGTTCTCTCCGGAAGCTGGACTGCAAACGCTTGCATCAAGACTTGCAGGTTTCTCAAAATGGCATCCAAGCCATTGCGCGTCTCGTCGCGAAGAGTTCGGATGTCCTGCGCAAGGGCGTGGTAGATTCGTAGGTTGACGTCCATCTGGAAAGGTTGCAAAGCGAGCTGAATCTTGGAGTTGTGTAACAGGATGCGTTGTCGCAAGCCCTGGACTCTGGGGCGAAGGATGAGGTTCCAGCGCAAATTCTTCCCGGGGTTGGTTGTTGCGTTATAGCTTCGATTTTGCAGGAGAAGGTCTTCGCAGTCCCGCAATGTCGTATAGTAATTGCCGATGATCTCAACAAGAGAGTAGTGGTCCCAACCAATGGTCGCCGGTAGTGACTGTCCGTGCTTTTGGAACTCCTGCCTGGCTTGGTCGATGACATTTTGAAGGCTGTCAAGCGATTGCGCGAGATTTCCGACATCTTCCCAAAACTGTTGATACTGATCATCTACTCCTGTTAGGAGCGGGGGCCGGAAAATATATGAAGGGGAACATTGGGGGTCTTACCTGCTCGGCAATCTGGGGAAAAAGCAAGCCAATACAGACTCCATGCGATTTCGGAGAACTTCACGAACTCGCCAACTGTCAATATCTCGGCCATATTCAGAGCGCAAGACGAAACATCGGACGAAGATGTCGATCAAAGGCCTGGCATTGAATGATTACGCAAGACGCCCGGAGTCTCGGTGACAGGAGAGGAAAGCCCAGACAGAAAAATAGGAGGGGCCTGAGTGAGAAGAACGAAGAACCATCAGGCCCCCCGTCTTCTGGAAGCTGAGCTGAGCTTGGACCCGGCCACCTCACTCCCTTATCGCGAGACCGTGCATAAGTTCTGTCCGTTATGAGAAAATGGGTGGCTGTGTCACACGACCGCAGGCTCTCCGTATCTGGGCACGCCCGACGTTGGTGAGGAAAATGCCTCGGGCGTCCGCCACAGAATCAGCCAGCACGTTTTGTGGTGGTTGAGTCGGACATTGGATGCCTTTAATGCGGCTAGAGGCTGGTTGCCTTGTTGTGATTGGGGTGCCGCTCGCCAAGCATGCATGCCCCGACAGCTTGCATGTTAGGGGGGTTCTAGAAGGGGGGATGGTGTTCCGCCAAGACATGCAGGCCAACCCACCCCGTCCCTTGCCAGATTCCTAGTGATTGATAAGTCAACGAAACCAGCGAGCCCGTCCTCCTCGTTTAGAAGAGAAGGGAGCACTTCGATGTCCGTCGAGTAATACATTGAGTCTCAATACATTTCAACATGGACAGCAGACAGGAATACTTCGGCCAGATGGAGCCACACGCAGACCCCGAGACACTCAGACGGCTGATCGAAACAACCAATCCTGATGCAATCGTCACCGATGCCCCAAAACAGCCATTCCGTCTTGGCTTCTTCTCCACGGTATGCCTCATCGTCAATCGCGTCATTGGAACGGGCATCTTCAACAGTCCTGGCATCGTGATCAGGGGTACCAACTCGACAGCCGGTGCCATGTTGCTCTGGTTCGCCGGGACGCTTTTTGGCCTGGCGGGGGTGCACGTTTACGTCGAGTATGGTCTTAACGTGCCCCGGTATGTCATCGATGGTATTGAGCAAGCCGTTCCTCGAAGCGGCGGAGACCTCCACTATGTGGGTCCTAGCCCCTTTTACCCCTGAGTCTCTGTTGACAATATTCCCAGCTTCAATACGTCTATCGCTGGTTGTACTACAAAAAGGACACAGTCCTTCTCAGCGGCTGTCTCTTCGGAATCAGTTTCATCTGCCTCGGAAACATGGCTGGAAACAGTATCGCCTTTGCGGTTCGAGTGCTCCAGGCAGCGAATCCAGGGATCCAGCCAAGTAACGGCACCGTGAGAGGCATCGCTCTGGCAGTCGCGGCATTTGCCTGCGTTATCCACGCCGTTTCCCGACGTGGAGGAATTTGGTTGAGTAATTTCCTTGCCTGTGTCAAGGCTGGCATTCTATTGCTCGTTGTTGTTCTGGCAATCAGGTTCGGTGTCTTGCAGGGGAGCGACGTGATCAATGAGAACTTCTCGAACTCCATTTCGGCTCCAAAGATTCCTGGAATTGTTTCCGGGGAGGATTGCAAGGCTCCGCTGCAAGTCGACGCAGGGGCGAGTGGATATGCCAGGGCGTTTTTGTCTATCAGTGAGTTCCTCCAGAGGCACCAAAACGCAACGTTGCTCTAACTTCGACCCTAGTATTTGCTTTTTCAGGCTTCGATCAAGCAAATTATGTGCTTGGAGAAGTTTCAAAGCCGCGCAGGACATTCCCACGTGCAGCCTTCTTCGCCATGACGCTGATATCAGTTCTTTACATGGCAGTAAACATTTGCTACGTCAGTTCTATCCGACTCGCTGCAATATTTTGGGTATCCTTTCTGACAATCTCTGGCAGATGGCTGTCGTTACCGCATACGAACAACAAGCAGGCGCAATCGGCGGCTGCCGCACCACCGACACGGTCGAAGATGTCGCCCTGCTCTTCTTCAAGAAAGCCCTCGCGTCCGACACACACGATGACACCCCCTTCCGCGTATTCAACGCGCTCCTCGCCCTCTCCTCCTTCGGAAACATTATTGTCATGACTTACACGGCCGCACGCATGAAGCAGGAAATCGCCAAGCAGGGCTTCCTGCCTTACCCCCAATTCTTCGGCCGAAACACCGACCTCTCCATCGGCCGTCTGACCGAATACCTCCGCTCCAAAGCCGGCATGTCACTGCGCTTCATCACGCCAGAGAACCACCGCGACCCCACCCCCGTGGGCGCCCTCGTCTTGCACCTCGCCAGCTGCATCGTCCTCATCTTTGCCACCGTCGGCATGACCACCAGCCACGAGGCCTATTCTCTCCTCACAGGCCTCGCCGCGTACCTCGTCACCGCCTTCTTTGGCTCCTTCCTTGCCCTTGGTATCTTGCTGCTCCGAATCTTCGGCCCTCCCGGCCAATCTTCTCCCTCCTCCCCAGGCGAGAAGAAGAAAACCTGGTCCCAGATGACAGCCGGAACCGTCAACCCCTATCTCAGCGCCTGCTGCGCAACAATCTATCTCCTCCTTAACCTCTTCCCCGTCATCGCCTCTTGGTTCAACACTCTTAATTCCAACACCGATGTCCGACCCTCCTGGCTCATCCCGGGCATCTCAGGGATGGTATTGGCGCTGTCCGCAGCATGGTGGATTGGATTCTTGGGTGTTGCCAAGTACCGCTTGCGACGACAGCAGAAGGAGTTCAGGTATGAGGCTCGGCCGGAATTTGAGATGGCTGATGGGACGGATTCGGAAGGCCCGGGGGAAGTGGGTGTGCCGGGGAAGGAAAGAATGGGAGATGGGGGGATGATATTGGCGCATGAGACGGTGTTGATTGCGTGGGTGGGTGGGGAGATGGAGATGTTGAGCACTGTCGCGGCGAGTCGGGGGCAGGGGGTTGAGATGGATGGATTCGGGTTGAAGTCACCTTACCCAGTTTCCCGCACTCATGAGATGCATCCTCGACTGCGAGGTTACGGTTAGGTGGTACAGAAATAGTAGACATATCACAGCTCTGCCAAGGGAGGTCTAGGATGGGATGGAATCTTTGTCTTTACAAGCACAGCCGCTTCTTCCCAAAACCCAATGTCAAGTTCCACCAAACAGAAAGCTAAGCCAAAAACAGCCCCAAAATCGCTTCCCCTCCGCTCAAGACGTGCTCGCCGTGTATTACCCCTTGCTCAAGATTTTCAACTGATTCGGATTTGGTCAGGAAATGTGTTGGGATTGGTCGGCCTCGCAGTACTTACGTAGCAGGTTCGAGATGGTGAGCCTTTATGCTCGGGGTCTTGCGCACGACGGGCAGAGCTCAGAGACGACAATGTCCGGGACGACAAAGGTCTGCGGCGGATAGGTGCAGAGGCGAGGTTGGGGGCTACCCGGAGGGACATCTGTGGGGGCGCTACGGTCGATATGATGCGGCTTGAGGGGAAATCTGTCTGATCGGTGTGGGTTGCAACTGGGAGTCTGGGCGTTGAGGGCGAGAAAAAGCGATCGATGCAGGTTTCTGGGCTGCTGAGAAGCGGCGGCGGTGGGTGTAGAAATAGCTACTCCCGTAACACTGGTAGGCTCTTTTCCCCACGGCAATGGCTCATGCCCGCCTAGAGAGCACAGGCCTAGAGTGGCCGAAGAGTCGACTCATCACAGAAACTTCAGCAAAGGTGTTGCAGTTTTTGCTGGCGACTAGGGTTGCGCATTTGTGGTTTCTGACCTCTGGTCTCCTCCGGACGACCAATGGTGAGATGTCATGGAGCTGACAGTAATAAACGATCGATTGGGTGGACCTGCAATTTCGCCTCTTTGCCTGAGCGTTTCGGGGTAGTTTCGTGTGCGCTGTCATTAACAGCGATGTCTTTGTCCCACAGCCCAGCTCTCAAAGATGCCGCGGGGTGCCAAGCCCGGCTTCAGCCGCTCCTAACACCTGATCTAAACCGCCTCTTTGTTCATGGTCCGCTGGTCCAAACAGTCGCGGGCAGGGCTGGGAGCACCTTTGAGGGCAAAGGGACAAATACGGCTATCCGAGTGCAAGTACCTACCTCAGGTTCCTCCTTCCCTGCGTCGAACTCGCTCCTTCCTCCTCGCCCCTCCTCCCCCCGCCACGGCTACGCTCCACTCAACACCCCAGCACTGCTCCACAGGCTTCCAGCATGGAGGAGGCCGAGCTTCGCTTCATACAATTCCCCACCGACGCACACCGGCGGTCAGAAGGACTGCTGGATGTTTGCTTCCCGATCAACGACGGGGACTCGAGGCGCTGGCTGCGGCTCAGCATTGTGGATGTCGACGAGGCAACGTACGAGGCCTGGAGCTCCGACTATTACGTGTCGGCCTGGGCACCCGTCCACAATGCGCTAGCGGGCGGGCACCGGCCGCTACCGCTATCGTCATGGCGGCCGACGGCGCCATCCTGTCGATGTCGTCCAACACCTCGATAGACGTCACGCTGGGCACGTACTATGCGCCGCCTGACGACTACCGGCTGCCCGACCACTGCAAGTTTACGGCGATTGCGCGCGACGGTCTTGTCGAGGTGAAGCGGCTCGGGCCCTTGGTCGACCTGGTTGTACCGCACTCGGCGCCTTCGGAGCGGTTGGCGTTCAAGCACTACGAGGACGACCGCGCTATGACGGACGTGTGGTATAGTGTCCAGATCATGGCCGGCATGGCGGGATACACGCACCTGGTGCCCCTTCGTCACCTCGTCCTGGACGAGCACAGTGGTGGTGTTGTCGGCTTCACCATGCCCTTTGTCCCCGGCGGCAGTCTCGAGGCGACCCGCACGACCCGCATCTTCAAGCTTAAATGGGCTAAGCAGCTGTTCCAGGCCCTTGACTGCCTTGCCCTCGAGCACGGCATCAGCCACCGCGATATCCGTCTCCGGAACCTTATGGTGGACCCCGCTACCGACAATCTCGTGCTTATCGACTTCGGCAAAGCCCGGAGGTACGGCCACACGGGCGGCACATGTGTTCCACCTACTGCCTACAGCCCAGAGCAGCGGGCCTTTCATCAGTCGTCCTTCTTTGCGGCGCTGGGCATGGTGGATGCGCAAGCTGGCGAAGAGGAAAAAGGAAGAGAAGACAAAGAGTTTGACATCAGAGCTGATCCGGACGTCAACGGGACCATTGTAATAGTGCATGATTTCGTGACGCGCAATCCTGTCGACTCCGCCTGGATGACCGACGAATGCGGCCTGTGGAACGGCTGGGGCATCGATCCCATCACGGCGGGCCCATGGACCGCGCATCCGGATGCCCAGCTCGACAGCCCGGCTGAGGCTTACCGCACGGCACTCACTGACTGGCTCCGTCAGCGCCGTACTGAGCCCCGCTGCCGCGCCCCGGCCACGCCCCTCGGCTTCTCTGACCACATGCCCATTCCCCGCGGCGACTCGGAACACGTACGCGACTACGTCGACCCCCTATACCCCGACCCTACCGGTCCACCCCCGCCTGGCATCGCACAGTCAGTCAGGGTGAGCGGCTACAGGTTCCTTCGCCGTGATACCGTCCGTTTCGGCCGCTCCGTCGTTGACTGGACGCGCCCTGTCAAGACCAACCTGGACCCTGCCCGCACGCTCCTTGCTACGGGCCGGTACGCCGACGAAGGGGAAGAGTATTACGTTGGGAAATATCTGCTGCGAAAGAGAAAAAAGGGTTAGAAATACTGGGTGGGAGTTTGGCTTTATGCTGTATTTTCTGGAACGAGTGAGGGAAGTGGAGCATTTTTTATGGATGTTTCACTGCGCCCATCACTCTATTTCCCATCAGACTATCTAAGACCGTCTTCACGGTTTGATGGATCAAGCGCCGGCGATATTCAGGATTTACAAGCCAGTCAATCAGAACACTTCCGAGAGACACCTCATCAGAGTCATCCTAATCTACCCGAGTTTATAAGGAACCAACAATAACGGAAATCACCCCAGTTGATAATAATTTCTTCTATGCAGCCCAGACCAAATCCTATCATCTGCTCCTACAAAAATACATCATTTCTTCCCAGGATTGTTCCTAACAATCTTGACAATCAGGTCGGAAGGTGCCGCCTTGCTGGCCTTGTATGCGTCGGTGTTGTAGGCTGGATGGCTCGTATTGACAATGACAGCTAGTTGCCCGCCATGATCGCCGCACCCAAGTAGTGACTTGTTAATCTGCTCTTTTGTGGCCCTCTCTCCTCCGTCAATGGTATTGGCAATGTCCTCCAGCAGGACGGATGAGTTGCGCCGGGCAGAGTTGTACTTCACCACGGCCAGAACTGTGCCCTCGGAGCCGAGGCCCCATTCTTCGCATGCGAAATTGTTGTTGGCCGGCATGGTGTAGAATGGTGGGTTGTTGGGGTCTTTGCGAGCATCGCGTCTCACAAGGGCGGCAAGGTATGCGACATCCTCTGGATCCACGTGCTGGTTTTGTCCATCGGGGCTCCCGTAGCAGATCAGCTTGGCGCCTTCGCCGCATGACTGTCGTCCTTCGAGCACAGGGGAAGGCAGAACAAAGGGTGCCGTAAGAAAGGAGAGCATAATTCTCTTGCTGAAGCCGATCATATTGACAGTCTCACTCGGGGTTTCGATGATAGGGAGTTGGATGATGGTGGGGAAAACAGGGACCTAGGAGAAGCTGTTCTTGGGAACTTCACAAAACGAGGACCGCCAACATGAATGGAGCACATATATGCCAGCAGATCCACCCGAATGTCAACAGAGATACCTGTCAGAGAATGATTCCTAACACCCAGTCTAAAGTACCTCGAATCTGAGCATATTGTCGCTTGAATATTGGGGCCCATTTGCTGCATTACGATGATTGACCCCGAGGACCTTGGCATCACTGGATGTACGTCAGGACAGTTCCTACTGCAATACAGTCTGCTGAAAGAAGAACCTGCCAGCGCAGGGTCCAGAACGAAGCCAACCACGGCCGAAATTGGCGCAAATATGGCCGAGCATGTTTTTCATAAAATTGAATTGTAATTGTGGCGCTTAAGCGATGGGCTGTTGGTTTAGTGCAATCATCCATCCCAGTTGTATTCTGGAGAGTTCGGTGATTCAGAGTATCCGACATATCCCCAGTTTGAACCCTTTGGTGCATGCTATTGTAGAGACACCCCCCAGTCCGCTCATCCGGAATATAGCACAGAGGTCCTGCATATCCAGAAGAAACAGATCGTCTAATAGAAGCAGTATCAAGCCAGGTGCTTATAGGAGTTCCGCCATTGCCCTCCCGAGCAGAACTGGTCACAGTGTTTCAGCCGCCCCCAAGGGCGGATCTCGGAACAACAACCCATATGGGAGGTAGATAGGGTTGATACCAACTGTCACCAAGCAGAAGCGCATACCGTTGACAAGGTACTATGGACGGCTAATTTCGGGTCTTATTTCCCGCTTGTCATGTTTACACTGTGTGAGGCGACCCGGAAACGAAATTCATGTCAATACAGCCACACGAGCTCCACAAGTCACAGCGGTTATTTCATTGGTAATTCTGAATCGGGCGAAGGTTGCACTCGGGGCCGCAAGCCTCTGATCGGAGCGGGATGTTGGCGCTTTCGGCCGGAGGTGTCAGCTGAAAGGGGGGCAGACCTGGAGATGCATCACTATCACGAGGCAGTATAGTATATCTTTATCGTGGAAAGTCCATGCTACATCCCCATATGGTGTGCCCCGAAAACAATTCCGCTACCGCATCACTCGTCGGCGCTGCCCCCTGGTTGTCGATCACGGTCCATGTTGGGCACTTACATCATATGCGCTCTGGCATGACTCGATGCCAAGCTGGAGGGTCCAGAGCTACCTCAGCTGAGTAGTTTGTGCACGTATTCTCTCACGTCTTCCTTCCAGCTTCTCAGTTTCCGTTGAAACATTTCACCACTTCGAAGCCGCGCCTGAAGCTTGCCACAGAGTGACAAGACACAGGATGGCCATTTGGCTCAACAAAGTGTGGCGATCAGCGTTAGTGCTTCAGCTCATACCATGGACTGTCAGCGGTCAGCAATTCGACATGTATCGGATTCCATACGAGACCATGAATCTCAGCCAGGATTGCCTTGGAGTTTTGAACACCAATGTTTCCTGTGACTATGGCTTGGCCATCTCAACAAAGTTGTAAGTAGGTCTCTATTTAGCTGTCAGCACACAGGCTAGGCCTTAACGCTCTGTCAATCAAGGACTGATGTTGATGCTTGAGTGGAACAGCAACCCACCGAGTGCCTCGGTTCTGAAGCCCGACATGCTAAGCAGAATTTGCGTCAAGAAATGTCGAACCGATCTGCAAACGCTGCGGTCCAAGATCGTTGCAACCTGCAAGCCGACCGACCTCATGGTTCTCGATAAGAAGTCATTCCCTCGTAAGTACCTAGCTTGGCCGTGAAACAGCGCTCCCAACAGGTACAATTCTCTGACAGATGGGTCAAATGACAGCTACCCTTGCGGTCGATCATTACATCTACACTTACGATGTATCTTGCTACAAAATAAGATGGATGGGAAGTTCTGTGATCTTTATCTTGGGGAGTTGCGAAATCAGTCGAAAGACCCTGATATTTGCTCTGATTGTATATTGGGGATGTTTTCGATTCAGCTCAGCTCCCCAGTAGGGTACAGCGAGGATCTTGCGTCTCAATTTTCCTCGGCGAAGGCGAAATGTTCAGCAACAAGCTACACATTTACCAGGTCTACATATCCTTCCTTTGCGGCGACTACTCCGCCGTCATCAATGCCAACAGGCACGGCGCCAACGGCAAACTCGTCCTGTCCGCGAGTTTACACGGTTCGTCAAGGCGACACATGCAACAATATTGCGCTAGCGCAGAGAACGTCGACGTATGGCATCATCGATGCCAACGGAATGAACCTTTTTTGCAGCAACTTGCAGAAGGCAGGGCCGCGAATATGTCTCCCCCAAGCGCAGTGCACGCCCTACACCATTAATCTAGCGGATACGTGCCAGTCAATTGCCAGAAAATGGAACGTCTCTGTTCAAGAAATCATGGCCTGGAATCCATTCTTCAGCAATGGTTGCCAGAATATCGACACTTGGCGGGACTTCGTCATCTGTGTCGGGTACGTGATCCCGCCGTGAGAATGATAGGAACCAAAACTAACCTCAATACGGGAATAGGATCGGCAATGGCACATTAGCTACACCCACTCCCACGAGAACCCCGATCGTCTCTATAGTTTCCAGTTCCTCAACAAGCAAGTCGCCTCCGCCTCCCAAGACATCCATATCAGTGGTCCCAAGACCTGCAACCAAGCCGCACGCTCCCGGCTCGGTGAGTGCCTGTGCACATTGGCTCGACGGGACCGAGGAAGAAGACGAGGAACATGGATTCTCATACGAGGGGCTGAATAACTGTCTTGCTGTGGCATCACTCGAGGAGATTCCGCTGGCGGACCTACTTTCCTTGAACCCCAGTTTGGCCAAAGATGTTCGCAAGTGCCAGCTCCTCCCTCAGTACAGCTACTGCTTAAGGAAGGCATAAGTTAGATTGGCATAGCAGATAGCCGGGCGATCTATCAACCAAGCCCAAGAATATATTTGTGAATGCACGCGCGAGCCTTGCCCGGACTAATACTGGCTTCCATGATTTGGGTGGCAGCGAACGGGAGATTGTGGGATGAGCCAGTCTTGTTTGTCCCGGGATCTAGGGGGCTCTTTCCGGGGGAGATTGATGGATCGCGTTTACCCGCAGTGAAGTGCCAAGCATTCAGGGGTTGCTATAATGGTACTGTGCCAACCATATCTCTGTTGCGAGCGGACTGTAGGTCCAGCACGTCGGAATTCCCCCTATATTAACTCCCCTTCCCAACCCGAGTCGGCCCGCTGCCGATTGCGTTGCGCCATGTTTCCTTCTCCAATACCAGGCACTAAGTCCAACTCAATTAACGCCCGTCAACAGCCCGCCAGGACCGCCGCCTCGCATATTGCCTCTGCTATCAGCTGAACATTCGAGGCCTTCGGATCAAGGACCTTCCTCGACCGGGGAGTGAGCCCGCGCCTATCCCGCTGCTTTTCGGGCTTCCATGAGAATCTCCAAATTGAACCAAGAAGAGCCTATTACGCTGCACATCAAACAAGAGCCCGACTGCAACTTAACAAATCCGTCCAAACCACGCCGTTCTCGCCCATCTCTACGCCCACCTACACCAGCAAACATTCATCGCTCAAGACCGCTGGTACCATGGCCACCACCACAAGTGCCGACTCCAACCCCCCTCCCTTCGTCCCCTTACCCGGAGACGACGACCAGCAATCTATCTTCTACCACACCATCGCAAGCATGGTCCGCACCGGCCACCACAGCAAATTCCCGAATTCTGTCACGGCAGTGGAGTCTCTCACCGTAGGGCGGGTGTACTCAGACACAACACTTGACAAGGAAAATGTCAAAGAGTCAAAGACTACCAGAGTCAAGTCGCTTCTTGGCACGGCTAACCCTTTGAAATTGCCCAAGAACCCATATGCCGAGAGGCAGGAGCCACAATACGAAGCCTTCCAAGCCAGCAACTTCGTGCACATCAAGGACACCTGTAAAGGTTAGCCTTGCACTCGCCAACTACCTACTGCATATGAATACTGACGATTGGTTATTTTCTTATGTCTAGGCAATGGCAAAACAGATGATACGGCATGCATCCAAACGGTGCTGAACAACAACGCGAATAAGAATATTGTGTTTGTGGATGCAGGGACTTATATTCTCACTGACACTTTGGATATCCCCCATGGGTCTCGTATTGTTGGCGAAAGCTGGGTACAGCTAGCAACGTCTGGACCCAAGTTCCAAGATGCAAAGTAGGGTCACCTCCGTCCTCCAGGGAGAAGATGATCAAATCAATTTGCTAACGGTCACCTAACAAGGAATCCCAAAGTGGTTGTTCGCGTTGGTCAGGTAGGCACCAAGGGGGTGTTCGAACTGCAGGATCTTGTCTTCACCTCCAAGGGTCAAACTCTGGGGCCGTCTTTATAGAATGGAACGCCCAAGGCAGGGACGGGGAGCCAGGCTCAGCGGGAATGTGGGGTGAGGACTTTTCCTCGCTGAGTTATGCCACGCCCCGTTTTCACTAACAGCTAATGTCTTGTCACCGACTCAGACTGTCACGTCCGTATCGGCGGTACCATCGGCACTGAACTCACATCCAAGGAGTGCCCCCCCTCGAGATCCGGCATTAACCCAAACTGCCAGGGGGGCAGCTTGATGATGCATCTGACGAAGAGGGCATCGGCATATCTGGAGAATGTCTGGCTATGGGTTGCTGACCAGTATGTTATTCGGCCATTCTGTTTTCAACGCAGGCCAGGCTAACGACTCTCGTCTGTTTGTAGCGATTTGGATGATCCCTCGCAGAGTGACAACTCCAATCTCATGGTAGGAGACCATCAGTCCAGTTGCCTACCTACCTCAATTTCCTCCTGGCCCTGTCCACTGGACGCTGACACTGGTCTTCAATAGACCCAAATCTCAGTTTACAATGCCAGGGGCTTCTTGATTGAAAGCAGAAATCCCACATGGCTCTATGGTACCTCGTCAGAGCATTCCGTCTTTTACCAATACGAGTTCTTCGGCGCTGCGAATGTCATTGCTGGCATAATCCAAACCGAGCAGCCTTACTATCAGCCCACCCCCAAGCCCCCTGAACAGTTCAAGGATGCTGTGGGTAAATTCAACGGGGATCCCACCTTTCCCTGCAACGACACCGAGCCATGCGACGAAGGTTGGGCTTTGAGGGTGGTCGAGTCCAGTGACATTACAATCCTCGGGGCAGGATTGTACTCATGGTTTGAGACATACACTCAAGACTGCGGTAAGATCTGCTAGAATCCCCGAGCGACTCTCTATTGACGCACTGCTTCTATCTAGTACCTAAATACAACTGTCAAAAGGTCATGACGCAGTTCAGAAACAACCATGGCGGCATCCAGATCCAGAATCTCATCACAATTGGCGCGACAAACATGATCAATGCTGATGGCAAGCTAATTACGGCAAAAGATAACCTCGCCGTGAACGCTCACCCCTTTTGGTCCGACATCGTTTCCTACAGCCCGGGTGGTACTCCTCTCCTTGTGCCCCAGCCTGAAGAGCTGGAAGATGCAGTCCTTGGGGACCTGGTGGACCGCATCAGTAGCGAACTCGCTGAAGACTGTTATATGTTCAAGGAAGCTGTCTTTCTTGATCAACCCGTGGCCAAATGCAGCCCCGGATATTACTACATGGGGTATGACCGAGATAGCCAAGGGGGTCCTGGTGTAAGTCGCCATCTCACCCCCAAAGCCTGTACTGGCCTGAGTTCTAACCTCTATTCGTGTGATGACGATAGGACATGGTGGGCAAACCGATTTGCTGCAAGACCAATACCCGCCCGGCCTCCCGCATCTGGAGAGGTGGAGGTTTAGACTGTAATGGCGTATGCCATTCCGACGAGGTCAAGTTGTATGGGTCCAAGAGTGGTGGAAATCCTGCAGAATGGAACGATAGGGACTGTAGTCGGGGCGACAAGGCTTTCTGCTGTACTTACAACCAGTTCGCCAGTCTCATTGCTGACTGCAGATGGACTGGCTGGTAAGTTGGGCTTTCTACTGCCGCCTTCAGACGCGCGGCTGACTTGATACTGTCAGTGCCGAGACCTGCGAGTCCAAAGAAAGCGACATTGTGATGGGAAATCTCGAAGAGGCCGGTTGCACGATATTCCGGCACGACCAGCATTTCTGCTGCAAGCACGGTATAACTCCCATGCTGAACTGTCACTGGGTTGGCCAGGGCGACTGTGCCGATAACACATGCAACAACCGTGAGGTGACTTTAGCCCAATCTAATTCAGGAGACATTTCTGGGGCTGTAACTTTAAGTCTTGTACATCAGACTACCCAGGAAGAGCGAGACTGACGGGGTTGTGTTTTCTGCAACTCAGACAGCAGGAAGAAGTCACTTTGTTGCACCCCGAATCGCGATCTCGAAGAGTTTGTCTGCACAAAGTCGCTATGTGAGATCGACCCGGGGCTATTCTGCGAGCCGGATAGGTTCTATTTTGATGGAGACGAGGACCCGGACGACATCAACTGTCCGGCGGCCCCCTCCCCTCCAAAGGACGGGAAAGACGAACTATTGCTCGAGGATAACCCCTTGGCCGTTGCAATCTCAGGCGATCTCGTGTCCAGACGGGGTGGAGGAGGCAATACCGGCAAACCGCCCACGCCCCCGTTCCCCCGAACGTCAGGTAGGAGAAACGCATCCGTGGAAGACCTCCTCGGAAACACGTTATACTTTTTCGCCAGGCGCTATCCTGGTCTGCCTCGGTTCTATGAAACCCGGAACGGCCAGAATACAAGTCCTTATTTCTATAGGCAAGTCATAATAATTAAAAGCATTTAGTACTTCTTCGGTTGCTGACACCTCATCAACACACGACAGGGTGCGCCACAATGCGACCTGCTCTACGTCTGACATTGAGCAAATACCAGCCTCCCTCCTGCCGAATTTCGATGGCTTTCAAATGGATCATGTCATTGAGGTACGTATATATACTTGAACTTCCTACCTACCTGAGTGACGAGCAAAGAACCTACCCACCTACTAGGGCCCTGGAAGATTGAACGTTGTATATTAGCTGATATTTCTACGCACCCACCGAAAACAGCTTCAATACATGTGTGACTTCATGCGCGCAATTCTCACCGGTCGCTTGCCATCAGGTGCCCAAATGATAACACCCACAATCCCATTTGACAAACTATGGCCGTACTGGCATTACGACACCAACAATCTCAAAGCCGGGCCACAGGCCACACCAGGGAGTCGTTGTTCTTTCGGAAACATAAACGACATATCCGGTGAGATTATGGGGTCGAACACCTGGCGCAGATCAATGAGAGGACTAGAATCAGGCCTCAACAACCAAAAGGGGTTTTTGATGTTTATCGGCCCTAACGGCGACAGGCGGAACCCAGCGGCCCAAGAAGAAATGTTGCGAAACACCGAAAGATCTGTCATCGCAGGCACCGGGGAGGAGGAATGGCTTGAGCCAATGAGAACTGTATGTTCTACTTTGTCACTTGCTGGTTAAAAGCTCACAATATGCACAGGTCATTGCCATTTGGCGAGGCTACCTGCGAGAGCCAGAGGTACTTGACGACACGCAAAAAACTCGACAGTGCTTCCGGACACATTACACATGGATCTCTCAAGCGGTGGCTGACCTCAGAAATCCGATCTACATCTTCGAGGAATCGATCCCGACTATTGGGACTCGGCTGTGAGGTGGGCCAGAACTTGGTTGCGGAGAATGATCAACGAAGCAACCAATGCATTCCGGACAGCCAGGAACAACGGCCTCAACCCGCCCAACGCCGCACGCGTATTTTACGAACTCAGGCTCATCGAGCGACAGTTGAGAGATATTCTGGGCCTGCCCCCTATTTGAGTACCCGTCACCCACACACCCTTACCGCCTCACTACCTTGGTACCTATCTTGCTCAGGACGCTGTTCGGGTATTCGTCAATGAAACGACCAATCCCAGGAACTTAGGTAGCCAGTCTGAATAGGTTGGAGTGTAGGTAGTACTCTACTGCCATCAACTCTGAGCGATGTGGGTGCACTGCCTCTGTGAAAAAGGAGCCGAAATGTCTCTTCGCACAGTGCAACCCCTGAAAAAGTGAGCTGTGCTTGCAGAGGTCGCACTTTCTATGCAACCCTGGTTGCGTCGGTGTAGGAGTAATCCACAGACTCTTCTGGGATATTGGAGTGGGCATCGTACCGGCTCAAAAGTTCCCCAAGCAGCCAGTTGCTGCACAAGTGGTTGCACAAGTGACTCCCGCCAGGTTGGTCGTCGTCATTATTCGGGAACATGAATAGAATCTGCTCACCCCCTCGCCTCGATAGTGCTTCATTTATTTTCGCATACATCCGGATGTACGGGTCGACTCGAACGTCCACTTATCAGACTTTAAGCGGGGCTTCAATCCCACCAAATTTGCTCACTCCAGACAGGCTGTATTGGAGACCAACGGCAGCTACCCCAGGAAGGCGCCTGAGCATATAAGCAGGCCCCCTGCTCACCGTCAAGTGTGCAAATTTAGGTAGCTCACTGGATATCGGAGCAAAACCGACACAAAAGAGCCACCATGTTCAACTCCAGCTTATTCATCTCGTTGGCACTTTGCATTCAATATGCATTGGCCGCGGCAGCACCGGTTTTCTTTTTCACATTGTTCCCGATGTCTAAGACCGAATTCAGAGATCAGGTACGCGATTGATTCAGGAGAATCTTAGATCCATCAACTAATTGCAGCTTGCAAAGATCATCGAGCGCATGGACAATATATCCCATTGGTCGTGTACGAACGAGCCCGGCGTGACCAAATACGCACTGGTCGTTCCTCGAGGAGGCGGCGATAATCTCACGGCATACTCTATCGAACAGTGAGGGACTCCTCTCATTTGGCGGCATTTTTGTGCTTCAAGCTGACACCACGTCCCAGATACGACGACGATGCGACATTTTACAAGCACCTAGCTGCTCCCGTAGTCTCCACCACACTGTTCGACTGGTCCACCAAAACACCCAACGTTTTTTCCAAAGACCCCTCCGTGCAGAACTTCACCGTGATCGACGGCCAGAGCTTCGTCAAGCCAGAATTCGCCAAGGCAGCAGATCCCTACATCGTCATCGAAGCTCTGACTTACATGGAAGGCGGTGTCCACCATGTGCTCGACCATTGGGAAGAAGAAGTGGATGCATCGCGAGCGGAGAGCGGGACACTGGCCTTTGGCGTGTACACGGACCCTACCGACAAGAACAAGCTTTGGACTCTTGCTGCGTACGAGAGCGAAGCATATCTGATGAATACGCATGCCAAGAGTGCGAGTGCCTTGGAATTGGAGAAGCATACCAAGGGGATGAGGACTTCGCTGAAGCAGACGCTGCTGCAGAAGCGCGGTGGTTTCTTGTATAAGGGTTCCCCGTGTGCATGAGTCGGTACCTCATGTATCTTCAAGTCGAAGCGGAATTATTTCAGAATCTCAAACACTTAATGGAAACCATAACCCCCCTACATACTCATAAAGACCATGCTGCAAAGAACCATACAAAAACAACCCCCCCTAGAACTACTCAACAAAAGAAACCACCTCCTCCACACCCACCCTCCCCACCCTTATCCCATTAACCCCCCTCTCCCTATCCTCAAACCCCACCGCAATCCCCGCCACAATCTCCCACTCCTCCGGGACCTGCACCCCC
>Ga0247760_1001819_pt1 | contig 18324 bp, 19 predicted proteins | sample UWRJL171409R4_FD_179936 | JGI IMG/M metagenome (GOLD analysis project Ga0247760, IMG submission 179936) | Plant litter microbial communities from Arlington Agricultural Research Station in Wisconsin, United States - UWRJ-L171-409R-4 | ecosystem: Environmental > Terrestrial > Plant litter >... | reverse complement strand
CCATTTGGAGGCGGCGAAGTCGACCATGACGGTGCGGTAGCCGGCGAGGGAGAGGCCGCGGTGGAGGTCGTGGAGCCAGCGGGTGAGGACGATGAGGCAGTGGATGCGGAGGAGGAGGGGGAATGGGGTATGGGTGGTAGTGCTGGTAGGGGAAGGGGGATTGGAATCGGGGGAGGTGTAGATGAGGGGGGTGGCGGTGAGGAAGGTGAGCGGGGTGAAAAGGAGGTTGAGGGTGATGAGTTGGGATTTGAGGTGGACGAAGATTCCGTTGGACAGGCCCAGGGCACGGACGGCGGAAGGCATGAGTTTGGTGAGGCGGGAGGGGAGGTAGAAGGAGAAGTTGGTGGCCATCTGGGCGCCGCCGATGTACCAGCGGGTGAGTTGTTTGATGTGGCCGAGGTAGGATTCGGGGACGAGGCCGTACTGCAGGGCTTCGCGAAGGTAGGTGGTCTTCCAGCCGTTGGCGAGCATGAGCATGCTGCTGAAGATGTCTTCGACGAGGCAGTTGGTGGGGAAGCCGCCGATGTCGTCGACGGCGTCGCGCCGGCAGATCCAGCCCGAGCCGAGGTTCCAGCCGGCGCCGACGCGGTCGCGGACGACGTCCATGCACAGCCAGTTGACGGCGCTGGTTTGGTAGAGGGGGTCGTTGGGGGGCGTGTTGTAGAAGAGTTGGGTTGGGCAGACCATGCCTGTTTTGTGGTCCCGGGCGATGTGGGCGGTCACGGCGCGCAGCCAGTGCCGCTCGGGAATCATGTCGGCGTCGAGGCCGGCGACGTATTCGGCTCTGCCGCCGGGGAGGGCGTCGGCGACGCGCATGGCGTGGTTGAGGTTGCCAGCTTTGTAGCCCATGGCGCGGACGCCGGCCTTGATGCGGGTCGTGTAATGCAGGTTGGGCGTGCCGAGGCGCTGTTGGTGCTCGACCCAGTCCCGGAGAGAGGAACTGGCGCCGTCGTCGGAGATGATGATGCGGAATCGGGCTTGGGGGTAATCGATGTGCAGCGCGGCTCGTGCCGTGTCCTGGATGATGTCCATCTTTTCGTTGCAGACGGGGATGATGACATCGACTGACGGGACGTTGCTGCCCAGAAGCCGGAGCCGGGGGCGCCATCGGGTGAAGAGCAGGGGGAGCGACAAGAGGGCTATAAAGATGCCGTCGACGGCAGAGATGACATCATATAAGACAGTCCAGTATAGCAGGACAAGTCTCCACGTGGGAAGTCGTTGCGACTGGGTGGACGCTGCCAGGGCCAAATATTGCATCCGGGATGCCCACATGGTCAGCAGGCACGGTGAAAGCCCAGAGAAAAACAGAAAGCGAGCAAGCAGCTTTTGCCATGGCGCCGAATCAATGGCGTCCGGCTCTGTCGCCTTCACAACCACGAGGCAGTCATCGTCGATGATGCCGTTGGCGAGGAAACTTTCGCGGGACGTCAGACCAGCTTTTTCGTCCGCGATGGATGAATAGCTCCACGAACGTTGATGCGACCTTATAGGAGAGCCATGGATTCGGCCGTCTTCTAGAATGGGTGCCATGATGTCAATGCTTCTCATTCTCAGCCTTTAAGTTGATGCTAGGAGGTCGCAAAGAATCATGCAGTTCATCTTGGTGCTTCGAACATCAACACAGCAGACGACCAGAACGGTATTTATCGTTCATGTTTCCCTTCGGGCTCGCTGGCACATGTTGCACACCGCTTGATGCGGTGAGTTCCTTCCATTCCAAATCCTTATCTCCACGGCTTCCCGGGTTCTCTTCTCGAGCATCCGAGCTCGGAAAGGCCAACGCAACCCTCCATCACACAATCGATCCCGGGATATTGATCCTCTGTGTTGGAAGCTCTCCAGGCTGCACTGCTCTCCCCACTTGACTGCGGCGTTTTCTCAAGCACCAAGTTTCTCCGGAGCATGTCATTCACCGCCATCACGGCGAGGAGGAGAGGTGGAAGCCGTGGATCAAATGCCGCGCATGCAAGGCCGACAAAGGATTGCCTAAGCCTTTTTTGAATCAAAGTGTGGTGTACACAGCTCGATAGTGTCAATGCACATCCCATCACCAACACGGCGGGACCCGAAGGTGAGGCAGAAGGTGTGAGCGTGAGAGGTGAGGGGAAGGTGGGGTGTTACCCCACTCCGCCTTGCCCCACTTCCTTTTTCCTCCTCTTTCCAGCACCGGCAAGAGATTCCCAGCTTCCGCATCCTTCAAGTTTCTTCCTCGTCTGCAACAAGTATCAGCACAGTGCTGGCCGCACAGATCTCCTATATCATGGATGCCCGGATGCGTCGTTTCTCGCCCAGGCGGGGGCCTCTCTGGGGCTCTATCCGGTTTGCTCCACCCGAACTACCTAGATTCTAAGCATGGCGCATTTCTCAGCAGTCAGCAAGGTTCCCCTCAAGGTTGCCCTCGCGACCGTCGTTCTCTTCGCTCTTCTCTATCTTGTCACCTTCTATCAGATTGTTGACAGCACCGGCCCCCTCCTTGCCAAGGCTTTTCCCTCCCCCCACGAACACCAACGCCTCGGGAGATGGGGTCCGAGCATCCCCTTACCGCTCGTGCCTGTAGCAGTCGCCGTCCTCCCTGTATCCGGCAAAGTCCTCGTCTGGTCCGCGGATAAGGCCCGCGTCTTCTCCAGCTCGACGGGCCACACCCTGACGGCCATTTTCGATCCTGCCACAGGCACGGTAGAGGCCCGCAATGTCACGCAGACGCGCCACAACATGTTCTGCCCGGGGCTATCGCTCGACGCTTCCGGTCGCCCCGTCGTCACTGGCGGTTCCAGCCCCACATCCACGAGCATGTACGATCCTGTCGCCGAGGCCTGGGCGGTAGGACCCGCATTGACCACCGGGCGTGGCTATCACTCCCAGGCCACGCTCTCCGACGGCCGGATTTTCACCATTGGCGGCTCTTGGTCCGGCGGCGCATCCACGCCTAAGAACGGCGAGATCTTGTCAATCTCCTCCGGATCCTCGTCCTCGTCCTCCTCATCCTCAGGCTGGGCCCCTCTCCCCTCAGCTCTCGCGCTTCCCATGCACACGTCCGACCAACGCGGCATCTTCGCGGCGGACAACCACGCATGGCTCTTCGCCTGGACCAACAACAGCGTCTTTCACGCCGGCCCCTCGCGCAACATGAACTGGTACGCCCCTGACGACTTGACGACAGGAAGAAGCGGAACGGGGGCCCATCTATCCGCCGGTACTCGCGCCGACTCTCGCGACGCCATGAACGGTAACGCGGTCATGTTCTCTGCCTCTCCCGACACCGGCGCCTCAATACTCACACTCGGTGGCGCCGAATCGTACAGTCTCGCCCCGGCAACATCCGCCGCCCACCTGATCTCCCTGCCGCCTGGTGGCGCGACCTTCTCCCAACCAACCGTCTCACGGCTGGAGAATATGCATCACCCACGCGTCTACTCCAACTCGGTCGTGCTCCCCACGGGGGATGTCTTCATCGTCGGCGGCGCCACCTACGCGAAGCAATGGAGCGATGTCAACGCTACGCTCACACCGGAGCTCTTCTCCGCGAGAACGCACACCTTTTCCCCGCTGGCGCGCATGGCCAGAGCAAGAACATATCACAGCGCTGCCGTGCTGCTGCCGGACGGCGCGGTATTGGTGGGGGGCGGTGGTCTGTGCTGGGAACTGTGCGATGGGGACGAAAGAAAAATCAACCACCTGGACCTACAGGTGTACGAGCCGGGGTATCTCTTTGGTGGGGATGGAGCACGGGTGAAGCACAGGTTACGCATTCTAGGAATTTCCAACACGCGGCTGGCGCCGGGGGAGCATATGGTGGTTGTCACGGATGGGCAGGCGCGGGAGTTTGCGCTAGTGCGCTACGGGAGTGCTACGCATTCAATCAATACGGATCAGAGGAGGATCAAGTTGGATGCTACCCCCGTGCTCCCCTTGGATGGGGAAGCGGCACAGGAGGGTGTGAAAAAGAGGCACGGTTATGCGATGCAGGTGCCGCATGACGCTGGCATTGCCGTACCAGGATACTGGATGCTTTTTGCCATCTCGTCTGCGGGCGTCCCGTCAGTTGCGGAGACTATCTTGATCAAGCTTGCCTAGCGCCAACACTGATGCAGCTGGCTACCTTTTCTGGTTAGACAGAAACGAGCTACATACCTATTGAGCGTCCCAGCCGTCCCAGCTACGCCGCACTACTGTCCCATTCCCAATCCTCCATCGGCACGACCCCTAGAGAGCCATCACACGTAGTGGAATCCGTCCGCAACGGACAAAACAACACCGAGACTGTCGAGTTCCCGGAAGGGAGGTCAATAACGAGCACACGGACACCCACGTTCTCCATATCGGCGGAGCCGCTTGGCAATGGGCTGTCAGTTGGTCGCCGAAGCGCCCTTTCCGTGTGGAAGGATGCAGTTAGGGGCGATAACAGCAGCGCAACCACTTCCTTAGTACCAAGCCGCAAGTCTAAATCCCTCATCAACACACCTCGGCCACGGAAATACTTCTAGAGGTGAGTGACTTACGAGCTCGTTTGCCGCTTTGACTGTAAGTGATGCTTGCGTTGGTGTGCATCCTCCACTGACTTGCCTTCTCGGCGGATTTGATCTCATCCTGGATCAGGACTTGCCAAGTTCCGCCCCCAAGCACACTAGTCCAAAGCCCTCTCACGACACTGGTGCCGTTATAAGCGTTAGTCAAATCAGCCATCCACGACGCCCCTTCCTTTCCTCGGGAAGCCAACCGAGTAGTCCCGGGAGATGCGTCGGCAATCTGGTTCTTGCTGTTGTAAAGCAGTGTGTTCTGTCCCGCGGTTTGACACCGGTAGTATCTCCATCGCAGGCTGTCCTGGGCCTCGCTGGAGAAGTATGAGGGGGAAGAATAGTCGTCTTGGCAGAGTTCACCGGCCCAGCGCTCGCCCATGGCATCGAGGACGAAGTCGCCGGCGTCGAGGTTGCCGTCTGTTACTTGTTTAGTTGTCACGGTAATTTCAAGGGTAATGGTGGGTAGCACTCACGCGTAGCATGCCCAACCGTCCTCCCTGCCTTCATCGCCACAAACAACCCATTCTCTGGATCCGTCCACGTCGACCTCATTGACACCCACGCGCTCTCAGGGTCGGGAAACTCGGTATGCAGCGGCAGTTCGTGGTACCAGTCGCCAGCTACATGCGGGTCATACCAAAGCATAGCCAGCGGATCTGCTGCCTCGGCCTTGTCCCGCTGATAGAGCGTGTATACCGGCTTGCGAAACACATTCCCGTAAAAAAGCAAGGCGTTTGCCGTCGCGGTGATCTTGTTCGGACCACAGTCGCCGTAGTTGAACTTGGCTGTCATGCCGTAGTTGTAGATGTGGGACATTCCTGTGTCCTGGAGGGATGCCTGGGCTGTGAGCAGTCCGTAGGTGCCGCCTGTGGCGGAGAGGAGAGATGAGGCGAGTTGGGCGTGTGCTTGGGTGCCGAAATACCAGTAGTCGGGGGTTTCGGTCCAGGTTCCGTCGGAGCTGAGAGACTGGGCGCAGTGCTGGACGGCGTTGGCGATGGCAAGGGGGAGGAGGAACTTGGTGACGCCGGTTGGGTCGTCGTGGTAGATGGCCAGAGCGCCGATGATCATTCCTCCGTTTGTCACGCAATTCCAGTTCCCTTTCACCCCCAGAAACCATGCACCGCTTTCATGGGCTTCTAGCCCCTTTTTCAGCCCAAGATTGATCATGGACCACATGATTGCTGTCCTCTCCTCCACATTCCATGCATCGTAGAGCCAGTCGTATGCATACGCGAATGCGACGAGAAACTCGCCAACGTCAAGCCAGTGTCTGCGATCAAGTTAGCCGCTCGAACATCCCTACTTCCCTACTGTAGTCCTGAAATGAGTAAAGAAAACAGTCAATCTCACTCCGAATTCCAATTATCTCCCCCCCTCCCAAACTCCACCTCACTCCCATTCCCCGACGCCACCACAATCTCCTTCCAAATCCTCTCCTTCCACTTCCCCCTGGCCTCATCACCACCACCATCACCCATCCGATACGCATAAGCCCAGTACTTAATCTGCAGTTGAACTTCCCTCGCCACATCGAGAACACCACTCGTCCCGTCAACGGAATAGATTACTGGAGGACGGGACATTTGCTCCGTGGCCTTTGTGAAGATGGTTGAGTTCCAGCGCGCAAGGTAGGGGTCATCGGCGATGAGTTGAGGGAGATCTTTCCATCGTTGGGGAGGAGCGAAGAGGCGGGGATGGTGGGTTGTGACTTGTGTGTCCCATATTTTTGTTGAGGAGGAGAAGGGGGAGTCGAGCTCTGAGGGGGATCTTTGGTCTGAGGGGAAACCTGAAGGGGGGTTTAAGAAGCGTGGTGGCGAGGTCGGGATTGAGGCGTTGTAGATTGGGATGGGATCAGCGCCAGTGGTGTATCCGATGAAACTACCGTGGCCTCTGCCTGATTGTTGTTGAGATGCCTGGGTTTTGGTATGTGGATTGGTATTGGGACTGTGGAACAGCAGAGAGGGATATTGCGGCTGGAAGTTGAAGGTCAGAAATGATATAACTGAGATGATGGTGCAGGTGAACAACACAAAAAGGCCTCTTTGGAACTTGCGAGCTCGAGGCTTCAGCCATGTCGTCGTGCCAGCAGTCATCTTATTGTTTGCATGAAAATAGGTTGCAAAGTGTCGATTTCTGTGAACAAGGCGATACTAGTTCCATTCAGTGTCATCAACAGCTCTCTACAAGTCAATGGGCCTCATTGGATAGGAAGCCCGTCTCGGTGCCTATGCATGGCTACGGCTAAGTCCAATCATTCGGTCAGTGATTATTGGGAGGGTGCAGATGTGACTGAGGTACCTAAGGTAGGTACCTAGTTGGAAACCACACGCATGGCACACACTAGGACAGGCATATGCATGTTCGACCATGCCAGGGCGCGCGGTTATGCATGAGACGGAATCCTTCGCGTTTATCCCGCAGATGTCATGGTATATCGACGTCGGTGACACCTAGTTCACCGACGTCTTGGTGATAACTAGACACTACTAGTAAGCGAGGCAGTCCACCGTGAGTTTGAATCCTTTGCTTTTGAGGCGTTGGTGGGTGCACAGACGGAAAGATGGCACTGAGAAAAGTCCCAACCAAATCGGCCGATGCCCCCATCCGGATACCCGCTCGGCGAACGGACCCACCTCGGTTGGGCCCAAGACGGAAGACCCCACTTCGGCGCTGCCGGGGTCGGGCACCACTTCCAATGGTTGATGTTACACCAAATCCTAAGAAGACTCTTATCGCAACCCTGTTATGCCTGCCCTCGGGATTGATACAGAAATTCCCCTCCTGATCAAAGCCGATACCGGCCGAGAAGTGACGGGAGGCTTCTTGTGACAAATCTAGGACTTGGCGCCCCCTTGGCCAAGCAAGTTGGCATTCCGATGCTCGTTGTAAATATCCAACTGGGGAAATTGAGGAGGGTGTTTCCTGGCCGTAGGTGGACTATTTGGCCTGGTACAACACGCTACCCCAAATCAGTACGCCTTGTCACCTCTGTCTTGTCTGTTTGTGCACGTGTTTTTCTGTGCGGGAACGAAAATCACAACTTCGTGAAGTGTCACTCGGGGGACTGGCCAGTCAACGTGACCCAGAGAGGCAAGGCCAAGAATCTTGAATCACATTATAATATTGGCTCAGGCTCATCAATTTGAGCGCTGTTAAAATCAAAGGGGTCCCAGCTTGCTCGAACTGGTCAGCTTCATGGAAATGAGGAAGAAGGGAGTAGAAGTAAGAGAAACTGTGAATACCTAAGTTCGTTGATGGAAACAATACCAGGTAATGGTGATAGTGGGAATGGGAATGGGGGAATGTATTTTTATTTGATAAGGAAAGACAAGAGTTACCTTAGTTGGCAGTAGGTGCTTGTTCTGGTGCTTGCACTGGCACTTTCCCACGGCCCAGCATCTGCCGAGGATAGAACCAAGCAAGGATCCCGATTAGCACAGTAGGCAACCCGACACCCAGGCCAATACCGATGGCTATCTGGTCAGATCGGCTCAGTTCTCCCGATGCGGAAGCTGAGGCTGGGGTTCCGGATGATGAGGGAGGAGATGTCTCGCTGGGTGAGACAGTCCCTGTTGATCCAGCTCGGCCTGTCCCGGAAGCTGATGTACCGGATGAGCCACTGGAATTTCTGCTGCTGGTGGTGAACAGTGTGGGAAATGGTGTCGTTGTCGCTTGTTCGCCTGGGGAATAGGCTGGTTCGTTGAGAGTAGCTGCACAAAAGTCAGCACGCAAGTTATGGTTCCCAAGCTAGTGCCCCTGTAACTGGGCTGATCAGGGGCAAGAAGCAGATCGAAAAATACGTACTCACCGCCCCCGACATGAGCGTCTTATAGTACCTACGAGCCGGATACAACCCGGGGTACGCCATGCAACCAATGGACACATGTATGGCAGTCGTGTTTGTTTCACTGTCATATTGGTATCCTGTTGCGCAGTAGTTTCCTGGTACCGCACCGACCGCGCTGCCCATCATCATTTCAGCACATATTGTCCAGTGACATCAGAACAATTGAAATGAAAGATGGAAGCGTACGCATGTGGTACGCTAGTAACTCACCAGTCTAGCTCTTGGGTACTCGTGATCGCTGGGGTAGCAATTATAGTACTGACTTGGTACCGGCTGCTGCATGAGATGCCGACATAGCAGGAACTTGGTGCTGGAGGGCAGCATTCGATGACGGTGCCGATGGTGGTGACTGTCTCGCCCTGTGTCCAGCAAAATGATGCCGAGACTGTTCCCAACAAGTTAGAAGCTTGGCCTCTGAGGTTATACCAGATGAACGCTTACAGCTCCCATCTGCTTGCAGATACCATCCGACGAAGTCGGCGCGCGCCTCAGCAGGATGAGCTCTTCTTGCAAGTGGAGGTGCAGTCATCATCGCCACTGCTTCCAGAGCGCTGACAGTTCGTGCCGCACATAGTAAAAGAAGCAGGATGAGCCGAGGAGCTACACGTACCTCCGAGGGAGGATGCATCTGGCCTGAAACTGTGTCTTGGGATGCTGACAAAGTTGGCGCTTTGGGTTATGCGCGCAAACATTGATGCGACAGATTGATAGCTGACAAAAGAACCATGTTTTCCAAAGCGGGGACCGTCTGCCAGATATTGTTGCGTAGATGCCCATGGGGTGCGGCTGAGCCGAGCTGCGATGCAACCCACAACCAGTCATTTTCATAACATCGCGCCGTTTCATTGGGCGGCTAATTTGGCCTTCATGCCCTCTGTCCCAGTCGCAGCTCCCGGCCACCCTCCTAATTATTCAAGAATGCGACATGAGACTAAACCCCTTGTTGTGATCGTCCGCTTGGCTTGGAGGACGGATGAAGAAGAAATCTCGGTTGCCCAAATTCGTTTCGTACAACCATACTGTTTTGTACCACCTGCCTACACAGGATAGATCCAGATGTTTGAGTCTGGCCAGTCACAGGGGCGTAAGATCCAATTAATTGTATCCCTGTTTCTCTTTGCTATTGTCACATGTTCCTCAACACATCTTGAGCACACTGCCAGCTATTGTCGGTTCCTGACCGGGACATATCTCAGCCATATTGGCAACGACATTCGCACCATGAGTAACCCCCAGCATTGGTATAGCACTGTCTCCGTTTAAGCTGTTATCAGTAATGGATGTTGTGTGAAAGCAGAATGGCGTGACGTACGAATGAGTTGCCGCAGTGCAGATACCCATTGCACCCAGCGTTCTGGCAACAGTAGGTCACGCAATCTAGCATTGCAAATCTCAGCCAGTATCACAAAGTGCGTGCATCGATCAATGGGTAGGGGGCATGGTACGTACTGACATTGCAGCCTCTCTTATCCTATCAGACGGACCCCGTCAGTCAGTCATTGATTGATTTTCATCATGAATCAGGTGGAGACACTTACAAGAGTTGCATGGGCAGGAACTTCGGGTTCTGCATCTGGCTCTGCTGGTGCAGGCTGAGCCAAGGAAATGCCAACAAGGGCAGCGACGACAATGAAGAATCTCATGCTGACAACAGATGAGTCTGCAGTTTTGGGATTGACAGTCGACTCCAGGCGGACAAGGTCTCAAAGATGGGAGGTGACAGCTCATGTTCCCTCTCTTTATACCCGAACTCCCCGTCTCTTCGCCGACAATGCTGACAACGGACATCGGAACGTCTGCCGTGTCAAGCAAATTTGAAGTTGACAAAACACCACCACAGCCTCGATACTACCCCTTGAATGAACTGAAAGCGGGGCTTCGATGTCTTTCATTGGCGCGTCTGGGGGATTCTCTATGTACAAAGAGCAGTGTGGTTGCGCTTTACCCCTCAACCCGTTGTAAGTCGGCAGGCCGCGGCCCGACAATCGCCCCGCGCTTATTTCTCCTCAAGGGAGTCCTCACCATTTCCCCAAACCAGTGTCTTGACCAAACCAATTTCTTGATTGTGGCCGAATATTGCAACATACAGCAACGATGTGGCAAGTTGGTGGACTTACAAACGAGGTGCAGGGTCTGGAAATGGAAGTGCAAGCTGACGCAACAACCAATAAACCACTTGTTTGCTGCCCACCTCTAAGACGATTAGATTAACTTTCTGTAGCATGCTTGGAAAGAAGCTTGACCATCCTTTAGACGGTCGGAAGGCAAAGACGGAGGCTTCCACCGCATTGGAGGAACCAAGGTCGGCGCGAGTACACCCTTGGTTTAGGGGTAGAAGGGGGTTAATCCCTTCGCCACCCTTCTTGGATCAAACTGAGCGTAGCCACATAATCACCCAGCCAAAACGCAAAAAACATAGGATATAGTCCCTCTTGCCTTGAACTCCTCCTCTAACATACAATATCAAACCAACGTAACCCAACTGACGCTCCCAACAATCCCCACACCGCTTCACGACGAGCACTCGCTGCTCCACATCTTCCTCCCTCTCCGAATCGCCCATGCCAACGAGAAGCCCAAAAACCTGACCCACTTCCTCGGTTGGAAACGGCGTGTCCAAATAGACAGGCACTAAGACGGCGACGTCATCGTTGAGCTCAAAGTAACAGTGGAGGCCGCTCTTCCTCGTCATCGTGCACGCAAACCCTCGGCTTCCTGCCCAGTCTGACTTGTTGTGTCTCCATAGCAATCCCGGAGAGTCCATGCGGACCTCGGTAGTTCCGCTTAGCACTTCGACGTCGTCTGCCGGGCGGATTCTGAACTTGAGTCTCACCATCGGCCCCTGGACGGCAAGACGTGGTGTGAGGCGGAGAGAACGCAAGGAGTTGGATCGCTGAAATTCGCCGCGCAAGACTTCTTGCAGAAAGTGAAACCCAGCATTTGCGCCCTTCGGGAGCGACGCGGGCTCGCAAAGAATGTTGGAAGCCCCGAAGTTGAGGATATCCTCGGTCTGCAGCGCCGGTCCCTCCCATCCGGCCCAGGACCAGCTGGGGAAGTCTTTCCTCCTCACGGCGGGGGCGTCGTGGTGCCACCCGAGCTGGAGGTGGACCATCTCAGAGGGATTGTCCATGTTATCATCCTCCAGCCGGTAATGCCTCCCAATCCACACTGGCAGACCCCAGACGTGGAAGATCTGAGGTGCGTAACCCACGCTGGTGTCTAGGCTGAAGGAGTGGAGGATACCCAAGCAAGCGTTTAGCGCGTCGGATTGGTACGAGAGCTTCCGCGCCGTCAAGGTTTCCACTTACTACTTCACCGCGAACAAGTAATCAAACGACACTTGTGACACTCCGTTGGCGTCTGGCATGAGATTGGGGATGTCGCGCAGGAAGGGGTCGATTCCGCTGACGACCAGGGACTCGTGGGTTTGTTTCACCGACTCGCATGCGTGCATGCAGTTGCACACATGCTCTAGGTGATCTACCAGTCATCGTTGTACGCATTAGGCAGGAAAAGAGTAGGTAGGTAGGTAGGTTGTGGCTAGTTCGTTGGACACTGCCTGAATGCACATGTGATGTCTTCACTGTTGGGCGGCCAGGCAAATCCCGTTCGTATCGTGCCTTCCATCGGCCTTGGGCTCTTGCCAAGTCCAAAGATCAAATCCACATCTCACTTGTCACAATTGTCGGCAGCAACTCTGTCTTGGCTGCAGTTGAAAGAAGACCAATCACGTGACTGGCGCAATGGCTAGCACTGCCCCATTGGGCTTCCCGCAGTTGCTGCCTGGAAAGGCTTTATGGCGAGAATGGTTCGTCGATTCTGCTCATCTAATAAACCACTCACAATTGCGACACCTCATCCATATGAGCACATTCTACGCCAGCGTACGCCCTAAGAGACGTTACGATACTCAAAAGCGCGACCTTGGACCATTTGCGCTCGCTGGCATGGAACGAGGAAGCTTCCGCCTACGAGACAGAGCGGGCGACGAAAGATCATCAGCGAAACAGAAGGGTCCCATCGCACTCAACCATACCATCTCCCAAGACTATACAAATGGGCGCCAGCTGCATATCGGGAGGCTATGCGCCTTGGACGGTGGCCGGAAGAGGGCGCATGAGGATGACGATGGAGATGCGGCGGAAAAAGGGAACAATAAGCGAGGAAGCCGCCTGGCGCCCGCGGTTCGCCAGCTATTGACGTCCAATACCTACGGTCATAGGGGCGTGGGCCTGATAATCAAGTCGCAGGATCATACCCGTTGCGATGAATGCCTGAAAATATTCAGGTCATGGGACGACTTCGCGAACCATTTACGGGAGAGTTCAACATGCGCGGGCGTTGGTTTGGATTACGACTTCACGGCCATCTTAGATGACGAGAAGACCCCAGCAACTGACACTCAGGGTGGGTGGTTCGACATCATAGACAGTAGTCTATCTTCCTATCCCAAGTCCGATCCACGCTGGCAGACGTCCGCGGAGCAGAATGTGCGTAAAGATTACTAGGATTCTCCTTAAGCAGCTTGGATGCTAATTCCCCATATCTAGATGGCCTTCACACCCCTAGTGTCACCAGCAGTCCGTGAACCTGTTCGAGAAATATCCATCAATTTACAAACGTCCCAACACCGCCAACAAGCCCAACACTCCTCCACGCCCAACTCTCGACCCCGCGCAACAGAGCGCCCGGCTCAGGGACTACCTTGATCGCAGGGGCGTCCCAATGTTCGGAGCAGGGAACACCAGTCTCAAAAGCACACGCGTTGGCCCATCGTTGCCCGGATTGCGTCCAACTGTCGACCTCGGCATTTTCAATCACCGACCGTCTCACACGGCGAAACTGTCATATCCTGCCGTCCACCATGACACATTGACTTATTGTCGAACTGCAGTGGCAGTTTTTAGCGCTCAGGCGCGCAGGCGCCTTACCGCTCCAGGCTAGGCTGGAGCGCAGGAGCCTTTAGTCATGTGCTCTCCTCACACACAGGGAGCTTTCTTTTATATTTAGTCTAGGAGCTTCGCTCCCCCCCTTTCTACCTAATTAAGTCACTTTGCAACTGCACTTCCGCTGATCCTATAAGCTCCGTACCCTCAATGAAACGTTCCACACTTATGACCACGAAACCGCTTTTAAGCAGCCACCTACCTTCCGTGCAATCAAGCAGCCTTATAACCACAATTTCTCTTAGCGACGGTTGCAGTCGTACACCTAACTCACTGAGGAGAAGGTTGTCTACTTCGTGGACGAGCTAGAGAGCGAAGCCCGATAACAAACGCAAAGGTCGAATATCAACAGCAGGGGAACGCATGATCAGAAAGACTGGAGAGTCTCATTCAAAATCACACTATCAAATCAGATATGTGACTGCAAGTGCCTATGATAAAGTACAAAACGGCCCCACCCTTTAAATGGGGAAAGAGACAAAAAGACGCTTGCGGTTTATGTGGATCGAACACATGACCTTCAGATATACACATGTATTGGAATGAAGTGGAAACTTCAGTCTGACGCTCTCCCAACTGAGCTAAACCCGCGTGTTGATATTTACGAGGTTGTTACATCTTACTGATGGCGCGCGCGAGTGGAAGACGGCGTCGCCTGCCGAGCTATCGCGTCCTCGACCACTGTCAGCAACGAAGATGTTGTCAATTATTCATTACACAATATTACAATTACTATGTGTTTCTTGCTGGAGAAATGAATTGGCCTCAATGGACTCTGCGACCCAGGTTCAGGTCGCTCTCGCGGTCAAGAGGTACTGCAGCTACAACTATCTACCGCCTCCCTCTCCTCCTATTACAATCCTCAATCATCAACTCCGCGGCCTTCTCCGCAATCCCATACACCGCCGTCTGGATATGCCCCGAGACCAACACGGGCATCACACTGGCATCTACCACCCTCAAGTTCTCCGTGCCATACACCACCAACGCCGGACTGACGACCCCCCCTTGGTTTTGCGGCAGCATCGCGCACGTGCCGACGGGATGGAAGATGGACAGGGTAGTGTTGAGCACAAAGTCGCGCCACTGCGCATCGTTGTTCCCGGTGTTAGGGACGGCAGCCACACCGGGTTCGTACTCGGCCGTCCAGACGGAGGACATGGGGGCGGTGTTGGCAATCTTGCGAGTGTACTTGACAGCTTCGATGGCGGCTTGAATATCGTGCTCGTTGGAGAGGTAGTTGGGGTTGATTGTCGGCGCGACGGTGAGGTTGGAGGACTGGATGTGCACGCTGCCGCGGCTGAGGGGGTGCATGACGGCGGCGATGAGGGTGATGAACCCTTTGCCGAAGAGAGGCGTCCCGGCTGCGGGATATCCTTTCACGCCGGTGTAGCCGTCCGAGAAGATGACCTCCAGCTGGGGTACGGCGGGGTTGGAAAGGAAGGCGAGTTTCTTACTGTCCGCCGGCGACGGGGAGGGGCCTGCGGTTTGGCGGGCGAGCGACAGGAGATGCGAATTGTTGCTGCCGGCGGTGGCCCAATTCATAAACGTGTAGCCGCTGCCGGTGTAATCGTACAAAGAGATCTCGCCGGCGCGCCAGAGGCGGAGCTGCTCGTCAGCGAAGGTGGTGTTGGACCGCAAGATGTCAAACGATGTGAAGTTGTCCTTGAGCTGGTATGAGGTCTGGATGCGGATGTGATCCTGCAGGTTCTCGCCGACGCCGGGGAGGTCAATGACCTGGCTGATCGCGGCAGCGTCGAGAGCAGAACGCCGGCCAATGCCAGACAGTTCGAGGAGGCCTGGGCTCTGAATGGAGCCGGCGGAAATCACCACCTCCTCGCGGGCCTTGATGATGGTGCCGTCCTGGAGGGTGACTCCGGTGGCGACCTGCGGCTTTTTGGGCCCGTGTTTCTTGAGGTTGATCTTGGCCACCCGCGTGCCTGTCAAGATACGGAGGTTCGAGCCCGCGGTGGGGATGTATCCATTGGCGGCGTAGGATCTGTTGTAGATGGCCGAATCGATGTTGCTTGGCTGGTACATGACGCCGAGCGGGTTGCCCCCGAGAGACTCGAGATTGAGGGGCACACCGAGGCTGTTCAGAGTTGGGATCCAGGAGTCCTGCTGCGCGGGGATGACACGGTTGATGACCGTCTTGATGGGCCCGCTGGTGCCCACGCCGGTCGACCCGTAGTGGGGGGATGGCGTGAATGTCTCGACCTTCTTCATAGCAGTGATCATGGACGGCCAGCCCCAGCCCGGGTTACCGAGGTCGGCCCAGGCATCGTACTCGGGGGCGCTCGCCCTGTCCCATGACATGAGGTTCAAGGCCGAGCTGCCGCCCAAGACCTTGCCCCGGGGCACGGAGAAAACACGGTTCCTAGCACCCGGCTGGGCCGTGGTGGTGAAGTTCCAGTCGTAGACGGTTCCCAAGGTGGACCCTTTCCGGCCGGGGATGTTGATGCGCTCCTCATCCGGGGCACTCGGCCCGGCTTCGATGAGCAGAACGCTCGCCCATGGAAGACCCTGGCTGAGCCGGGTAGCCACGGCCGATCCCGCTGTTCCGCCGCCGACGACGATCTACGGTTTGTGGTTAGCGAGTGATTAGCACGCAGAGAGAGTGGCAGCCCTACATAATCGTACTCGGCGGTGGGCGCTCGGCCATCCACTGGGCTGGCAGCAGCGGTACCGCTGCCGAGCACAGCGACCAGTGCTAAAAGAAGTGCCGGTGCCATTTTGCCAGGCGAACGGGACGAACGGGACACAGTGGACGCACGGGACGAACCGAGGGCTGGGGGAGGGATGTGGGGGGAGAGGGATGAGACAATTCGCCGCCACAGCGAAGAACGATACCGCCTCGCACTATGTGCGAAGGCCAGGCCACCAAAGTATTTGTACGCGCAAAGCCATCGCGACGGGAAATGACCGGTTACATCGACGGCGAGAGCCGTGCATTGGCTCGGCGTCCGAGCGACCGCTAGCGCCCGATGTGGGGGAGGGGAGGCCGGAATGCGCTCATTGACCCGCTAGAACAAGCCCTCCGGGCAGCCCGGGAGATTGACACTTGGCCTGCATCCATACCCTGGACCGCGCGGATGGTCGAGGCCACCACCCGAGCCTGGTCGCTATTCGCATTAACAGGGTTTGCCCTGCCAGGCAATCGCGGCTCGAGCCAGCTCGAGCCTCGCATTCGTTTTAGGTGATGCGCGGGGGTCATGCAGTGCTGTCGGCAGGTGGCAGCGACAGCAGTCCAGAGCGTGACATGGCCACACAATCTTCCAGGAGGAAGGAACAGAGCTGGCTTGGTGATATTTGCCGTGTTGCCGTGGTGGGCAGATGGTGCCAGCTCAGAACAATGTAGAGAGGAAAGGCGACAACAACAAAGGGCGAAAGTGCATGATGCATGGCCAGAGTTGCTCTCTGTCGCGATTCAGCGGCCAGAGTGCAGGGAAAAGAAAAAGACGGAGGGACCGCTGAAGCCTGGGCTGAAATCGGGGAAGGTGCACCACATGGCACGCACGGTTAGGTAATAAGACGGTTGAACTGACTCGGGACAGCACAACCCGACACGGCCTCTAGCGAATCGTACCTTCCCCGGCCATGTGGCTTCTCCCTGCATGACCGGTCAACGAGAAGCACCGACGATGCCCGCTGCAACATGAGGAATTGAGCAATTACATGACTCTGGCGAAGAGGCAGGACTTTATCGAGGCCCTGAAAATGATACCTGCGCCGCCTCCTAGAGAGCAATATCGCGCCTACTTATTATTGTCTTTACTCCCGACGATTCCCTTCTCAATATCATGGCGAATTGGCTTCTTGCCGGACAAGCAGTCTGAATCTGAAAAATGGCATCGGCCATTGTTCCGCCAAATCCATTGCCCCCAGACGAGAACGCTGGCCCTGCTCTCCTAGCCATCAGCAGCATCCTCATCGCTTTCATCCTGATCACCACTTCGCTGCGACTCTTCGTGCGCTTCTCGAATGGCATCCTCGGCGCCGATGACTACACCATCGCCGTGGTCGCGGTCCTCTGCGTCATGCGATTCGCCGTCCAAGTTGTGCAGGTCAACAAGTTCGGGAACGGACGGCATCGATGGTACCTGGCCGAGGACGACTACATCAACAACAACATGCTGGGATGGTATGCGCAGATTCTGCTGTTTGCGACGATGTGCCTGCTCAAGGTCTCCATCTGCCTGCTGCTCCTCCGGATCAAGAACGACCGACCCTTGAAGGTGTTCCTGTCCATCCTCGTGACTGGGCTCTTCATCACCAACTTTGGGTGCATCGTCATCCTGCTGGCACAGTGCAAGCCGATCTCGGTATACTGGACCGGTGGCGGCGGCGTCTGCTGGGACACAAGGGTTCGGATCTACAGCATTTATTTCACGATTGCTTATTCGCTCCTCACCGACGTCATCTGCTCCCTTCTCCCTCTCGTTGTGATTTGGAACGTCTGCATCCCGGTGCGGACGAAGCTATCCGTCTGCGCCCTGATGGGGATGGGCATAGTCGCGACAGGGTTTGGAGTCGCGAGAGCGGCTTCTCTGGGTCTGGTCACCAGCGATCTCACCTGTAAGTCTCCAGCCCAAGCCGAAACCCAACGTTACCAACTTCCCCCCGCCAACACTGACACTTCTTTTCCACCAGGGGCATACTGCATCGCGGCAATATGGTCGAACCTCGAGCTCTTCCTCGGCGTCATCGCCGCCAACCTCGCCCTCTCGCGATCTGTCTGGATGTTCTTCCGCTACGGCGAAGAACGGAAACGCACCAATAACTCAAAAGGCAGCGGATATCCTCAGCGTTCGGGCTACATCAACCAGGGCAGCTTCAATCACACTCCTTTCCAGCAGGCGTCGACGGTGGGAACTGCGATTGGGCGGCCGTCTCTCTCCAAAAGCGAGGCCAGCGATATCCCGCTGGAACCTGGCATTCACATGAAGACGGGGTTTGCAGTTGTGGAAGAGTACCCGGGCGAGCGGCATGGTCGGTGATGCGCGATGCAATG